>ENA-OSET01001460-OSET01001460.1-sediment-metagenome-genome-assembly--contig:-NODE-1460-length-24449-cov-3.184597_pt1 | contig 24449 bp, 22 predicted proteins | sample MGYA00237882_ERZ534229 | MGnify/ENA primary metagenome ERZ534229 (study PRJEB26408, sample SAMN06266212) | sediment metagenome | isolation source: Hudson Canyon methane seep mesocosm | place... | reverse complement strand
AATAATTGACGATGTAACCACCAAAACAAAACCCTACCGTTCCTAATTTACCATTGCTATTTTTATGTTTTTTTAAAAATTTTGCTGCGGCAACAAAGTCTTGTTCAATCTTAGAGCGATCCATTTTGCTTTGCATGGCTCTTCCTTCATCGTCATTGCCCGGATACCCACCCAAAGGGAATAATGCGTCTGGCGCAAACGCTATAAAACCAGCTTTGGCTAAACGCCTTGCGACATCTTTAATATAAGGGTTTAAACCTCGGTTTTCATGAACAACCAAAACCATGGGTAAAGTACCGCTTTTATGCGTGGGTGAGACGAAATAACCTTTACCCTTCCCATGGCCTAGGGGTGAATCAAACGTTTCATAGCTTGCTTTTATGTCTGAGTCGTTAAATGATACTTGCTCAGCTAAAGCATAGTTTGGTAACAATGCTGATGTTAATACCGTCATTGAATAACCAAGGGCTGCTAGGGTACCTAATTTATTGAGAAATGTTCGTCGATCCATTCCCCCGTGGGCATAATCGTCGTACCAATCAAATGCTTCTTGTGGAATATCGTTATGTTTAATATGTAACATCGTACTTCCTCAGTTGCTAGATTAAGGGTGACTGAATTCTTTGTAAGTATTGTTCATTATTGCCAAAAATAAAATAAAACTTTTGCACGATCTTGCTTACGTAAAATACTGTCATTGCGGTGTGCTTTTAGGCTGGAATCCATTCATTTACTCTTGAATTTGGCGATAAAACATGGAATCAGACCTCTTACATAAGCGGACTATGAGTGGCTTTCATGGAAAGGTTTCAAAATAAAACATTTAGGGGGAATCAGGCTGAATGAAAACTCAGCCTGATTGAGTCGAAGACGATAGCGACAATTTTGAGATAATTTTTAACTAGATTTATTTTCCCCAAATGTGCTGGTTAACATTACTTGTATCATTGTTGGTATTTTTAACGCGCTTGGTGCTTGTGCGTTTGCTTGTATTTTTATTGGTATGTTTAGCCGTGTTAGAATTTTCTTTTTTAGCTTGTTTCTTGTTTTTAGTTACATAATTCAAAATAGAAACCGGTACCGTTTTTCTAACGGGAAACTCCTCAAATTCTTTTCTTTTAATGATATGTCCTAAGCGGCTTTCAATCGCACAAAGGTTTTTGAAATCACCCATTGCGACAAAGGAAATTGCTTCACCTGAAGCGCCTGCGCGACCCGTACGCCCAATTCGATGAATATACTCTTCAGGTTTAAAGGGGAGGTCGTAGTTCACCACACGTGTTAAATTATCAATATCAATTCCACGGGCAGCGATACCTGTCGCGACTAAGAATTTCAGTTCGCCTGATTTAAAATCAGCTAATGTTTTTGCGCGCATTGCTTGGCTTCGGTCACCATGAATGGCCTCAGCTTTAATGTTTCTTTTTTCAAGCTGGCTGACTAGTTTGGCAGCCCCATGTTTTGTACTAATAAAAATAAGTGCCTGATCCCATTGTTGATCGTTAATCAAGTGGCTTAGTAATGCAGATTTTTTATCTTTGTCTACTGTAATCAGCCACTGGTCAATGGTCGGAGCACTGGTCGTTTTAGGTGAGATGGTTATTTCAAGTGCGTCATCGTTCACAGTCTTTGCTAAAAAACGTACATCGTCTGTGAGTGTGGCAGAAAACAATAAACTCTGGCGTTCACTTGGCAGACGGTCAATGACTTTATTGATTTCGTCGATAAAACCCATATTAAGCATTCTATCGGCTTCATCTAAAACCAGAAACTCCAGTTCATCAAAGTGTACCGCGCGTTGGTATACCATCTCTAATAATCTACCCGGTGTCGCCACTAAAATATCAACGCCTTCAATTAAGCGTTGCTTTTGAGGTTCAGCATCTATGCCTCCATACATCGCCATAGTTGTAAGGTTTAGGTGTTTACTGAATTGGGCGACGTTTGCCTCTACCTGCTCTGTTAGCTCTCGTGTAGGGGTAATGATTAATGCACGTATACGTTTGCCTCGGTATGTGTGCTCAACGTTAAGTTTCTCTAATATAGGTAGTACAAAGCTAGCTGTTTTTCCGGTACCTGTTTGTGCTGCTGCGACGAGATCTTTACCGGATAAAATAGCGGGTATTGCTTTGCTCTGTATCGCTGTTGGGGTGGTATAGCCCATTTCTGTAATGGCTTTTACAATAGGATCGCTTAATCCAAGTTTTGAAAATGGCATATATAACCTCTGTGCATAAACCCCAAGGGATTGTTTAGGCGGGGTGATGCAAATAGCTGGTGGAGGGAGATAGTTGATATGCGAAGTATAGCAGTAAGCTGTATAGCGTAGTAGCGCTATGTGTTGAGCTTATAGTGCTACTATAATCATAATTCTTATTAGAGTAGGTTAGGGTGAGCAAAACTAACTCTAACGAAGTTAGGTGTTAAGGGTAAAACTGGTGTTTATATAGCAAATTATAAATTTATTTGAATTTGATGCCTCTAGCTATAAAAGGTCTACCTTGTCTCTAGTATTATTATGGAACACCGCTACAAGAGAGAATTGCATGAATGAGCTGCAAGTCGTTAAATAATCCTTAATTTCATACTTGATGAAATCTGAATATTCTAACGCCTTCTCTTCTTTCGCTAAGTCTGATCCAATACTATTTATTTCTGCTTTCAGTGCAGACATACAGCATTTTACGACAAACTTAGCATCGTTTTTCTTTGTATCATCCGTTACAACAATTGCTAATGTTGAGTGCTCAATATTCCACTCGAAGAGAAAATATCTTGATTCATCGATTACATTTTCAGGTAAAAAAGAAACGGCTTTTTCAATACACTCTTGAACCGCTACCTTTAACAATTCTTCTGAATGCTCATTAAAAATGGCATTGTATTCTACGTGCTCATTTTTATTCTCAGCAATCACAAGAGGAGCTAGTTTACTTTCTTTCCAGTCTAATTTTATGGTCATAGTTAATGCTTATATTTGAGTTGCAATGTCATGTTTATAAAAGTAATAGTGTATAGGTTTATAGATAGATTTACATGAAAACTACCCATTGTTATTCCGGCTGAAAAAGCACGCCAGAATGACGATTTTTTGCGTCAATACCGATCGTGCAAAGGTCTTTCAAAAAAGCTTTATAACTTTCCGATTAAATCTTTAAAGATGTCTTTACTCCCTGCAATATCATCACCCATTCCAATAAAGTCTGATTGAGAAGATTCAGAGCTATGAAGTTCATGTTGCAACATGGTTTCAATTTTATCAGTTACTTGGTTTTTGTATTTGGCTAGCTGAGCATCGACAACTTTTTTAAGTACAGTATCAAAGATTGAATCGAGGTTTGAGTTAATGTCAAATTGTGGCGCTTCGATCGTTCCGCCTAGCTCTATTTTGGCTGTTACGTGGTCTTCATCAGTAAGAGCTTGTTCGATAGCGGGGTACTTTTTAAAGGAGTCGCCGGATGTTTTTAAAGAGACTGAATTTAAATCAGCATTTATGTTGCCTGCGAGTTGATCGTTGATAGTACTGATATTACCTTGAGTGTCTAGTAGTGCACTATCAATCGTAAAGTTACCCGACAACGGGGTTTGATCTAAGCGATATTGTTTTACATCAAACGACAACGATAGCTTCTGATCAGTTCTTATATCTACGACAATATTAACCTTACCATTTTTGACTAAATCACTTTTTAAATTCAAATCAAGCGAGGTAGGTTGGCCTGATAAAGTTTGTTGGTCCGTTAAATGGCTAGCTGAACCTTTGAACAAAAAATCATGGCCTATGCCGGATAAATCGCCGCTTAATTCAGTATTCTTAAACCAAACGAGCGGAAGTGGGTTTGCTTGAGCGAATTGAACGAAAACACCTTTACCTCGTTCTGGGGTAGGTGTTTTAGTATTTACGTTATCGGTATTTTCGTTGGTATTGGTGTCTGAATCATTGATTGAACTGAGCCAGTTTTTAAATTTCTTCATTTGGGCCTTCATTTCAGGGCCAAATATGAATTGAGAGATTTTCTGAGTTCCGTTTTCGATACCTACTTTTTTTAATAACTGATCAGCTTCTTGTTGTGGAGATTTTTTTAGCTCGGCAATACGGCGCTTAATCTCTTTTTGGGCTTGCTTGAAGTCTCTATTTAGTTGGCTAGCTTCACTTATATCTTTATCGATGTCTTTTTTCAATTCCTTTGCTTTAGATGCCGCACTTAGTATTTCCATAAAGCCCTTTGCTTTTTTAATCTCCTTAAAACGGGCTTTGTAGTCGGCAATTTTTTGTTTATCTTTTAACGCAGCGAGGCGAGCTTTGTAATCAGCCTTGGTGTCATCAAGATATTGTCTAAATTTTTTGTAGCGCTTATACGTGAGTGAATTTTCTTTGCTGACCAAGGTGTCTATGTCAGGTAAGCCTAAGCCAGGTAGATCAAAGCCGGGTGAAGACTCGGTGTCCTCTGAGTCATTCGACTTATCGGCTGAGTCTTGTTCGCCCGATTCTGCACGAGGAGTGTTGAATTGAATGCCAAGAATGTTTGTTTGTTCAGCGATTAGGTGGCCTGTTAATGCGACTAGTACGTCAATTTGTAAGGCAAGTTGATCAACTTCGACCTTATTGGTCATTGGATGGTCTTTGTCTGCTACTTCAAGACCTTTAAGGGTTAATGATTGTTTAGACCAATCAATTTTAACGCTATCCAATGTTACTTTTGTTGATAAGGTTTGGCTGCCGGTTTGCTCAATCACCAGTTTTAATAAAGGCTCTAATAAAAAATACACCAAACAAACGAGAAGTAGGGCAAAAACGATACCAGGCCAGCGAATAATATCTTTCATTTTAGTTTCCTAGTCTCTGATACGTGTGAAAAAACTTACTACCTTTGAGTATCTGAGTTATCTTTAGTTGCTTAAACGTACCTTGTATTTGTAGGCGATAATTAACTATAAATACGCGTACCAAGAAGTACACTGGTAACCATAAAGTTATAATTGCCAGGGTAGATCCCATGACTAATGAGTTATTGAAAGCGGTAAGTATCCAAAAACTAGACTGAGCTAAACTTATCCAAATGGTTTGTAAGGATTCTGCTGTTAAGATCGCATAGCCTAGTTGATGCAGTACAGGATCAGCGATATAGGCGACAACCTCAAACAGACCCCAAATAAATATGAATAATGAAAGGTTTGCTTTAATCACATAAATCATCATAAGTAAGATAATTAGAAGTGCCGAAAAGCTGGGCATTAAGCCGATTGCCAAACCAAAACAAACCGCAAGGGCTAGCTGATTGGGGTTTTGGTTTGAATTTAGAAACTGTAGAAGCTTGGCTAAAATAGTTAGCATGAATTTTTCCTTTTTTAAAAGTAATTTAAGTATAGCGACTGTCAGACTAACGGTTGATTTTATTCTTTGGGAATCAGCGTAAACTGATGCTTATTCAATTGGTGTTATGAGCCTGTCTAATGTCGCGACTAATTTCTCACGCTGTTGAATGTTGGTGTTAGCAAAGCCCAGCACCAGTCCTGTCATCATTGGCGTATCAAGGTAATAAACAGAAAGTGGTGAGCTACCAAATCCTTCTGCTTTAAGCGCATTGGCAAGGGCATTATCATCACAGTTAGGTATTTTAATCGCGAGATGCATGCCGGCACTTTTCGCAATAGGTGTTACTTTACCCTTGAGTTTATCTAGGAGCAATTGATGCAAGTGTTGCCATTTTTCTTGGTACAACAGGCGCATTCTTCTCAAATGACGGGTGAAATGTCCTTCTAATATAAAATCTGCGATCACTGCTTGTGGCAAGAGTGGCGACTCACCGCTCATAAAACTCTTGGCCTTAATGAATATATCCACCAATTCTTGAGGCACCACTAAATAGCCTAAACGTAGTGCTGGGAATAAGGTTTTACTAAAACTTCCCATGTAAATTACGGGAGTGTTCTCAGCCATACCTTGCAGGGCTGCGACGGGTTTGTGGTGAAAATGAAATTCACTATCGTAATCATCCTCAATGATCCAAGTATTATTTTGTGCCGCCCAGTCTAATAATTTTAATCGATCGCTAGCAGGTAAAATTCCTCCTAATGGGTATTGGTGAGTCGGGGTGCAATACATTAGTTTATAGGGGCCTGTATCATTGCTTGTCGAAATGAGTGTATCAATCTCTAAACCATTTTCGCCTAGCAGGCAGGGAGTTAGTTTCGCCCCTCTTGCATTAAATGCTTTTTTTGCCCCTATGTAGCCAGGATTCTCTACAAGTACCTCGTCTTCTTTATTAATTAAAATCTGGGCACACAAGCTGATCGCTTGCTGAGCACCATGGGTAATAATTATTTGGCTTGCTTGGCACCTTACCCCACGTGACAACCTTAAATATTCAGCAAGTGCTTCCCTTAAGGGCGGATAACCTTGGTTTCCGTTATAGCCCATCAGGCAGGTTCGGTTGTGATGACGGCGTTGTAAAGTATTCCAGATTTTAGTGGGAAAGGCGTCTAAGTCGGGTATGCCCGGCGTAAAGGGAAGTGTAAGGCCGTGTTCGGATAGTGGCTTAGCGGCTAATTCTTTGGCAAAACTAGATAACTCTGGTTTGGCTACTTTGTATTGCCAGTCAATATGCTTAATACCATTGATATTAACCGGCAGGCTTTCTGCCACATAAACACCTTTACCCGGAAAGGTATCTAAAAAACCTTCAGATCTAAGTTGCTCTATTACTAAAGTAATCGTGTTTCTGCTTATATTTAGTTCACTTGAAAGTATCCGAGATGAAGGTAGTTTTGTTCCCGGTTTAAGCCGGCCTTCGCAAATCCAGTTTTTAAGGTGAGTCTGGAGCTGTGTTTGTAAAGGGGCATGGCCAGTAAATTGAATAGAATGAAACGAAGGCACTTCCATAAACTGGACCTATGCAAAGTAAATAACTGGATCTTTATAGGGAGCCAGTTTAGCTTGAAAATAGCCTTAACTAAACAACTTACTGGAATTATCTAAGGAGAGGTTATGAGCAATATAAAGGATACACTACCTTATTCACCCAAAAGTCAGGTAAAACGTGTCGCAAAGCGAGCAAGTTATCGTAAAGATAAAGTGTTTAAGTTAATTGATGACCTTAAGTTGGGGCATGTTGGCTTTGCAGTAGATGGTCAGGTGTTTGTTATTCCTTTAACGGTTTGGCGAGTAGAAGAGCATTTGTATATCCATGTGATGAATAAAAGCCGATTGCAGCGAATGATCGAATCGGGTGAAGAAATTTGTATTTCATTTGCAGAATGTAATGAGTGGGTGATGTCAAAGTCTGCTTATCATCATAGTGCCAATTATCGTTCGGCAGTGGTGTATTGTGTGGGGGAGCGAGTGACAGAAGCAGAAGGTTTTGATAATGCATTTAAAGAGGTGATTGAGCAGTTGGAAGCGGGGCGTTGGGAGCATATTCGACCACCAAATCCTAATGAGAGAAAGGCAACAGCATTATTGAAACTGTCAATCCGTGAAGGCTCATTCAAAAGTCGCGAGGGCGGGCCTAATGAAGAGCCAGAAGATTTGGATTTACCTGTATGGCACGGTACAAAGCCTGTATGTCCTTTTCATAAAAGCGCGTAAGATTTTTTAATGCTCTCTTAATAACCATTCAAACAAAGGTTTTAACGGCATACACTAATTGATTGTTTACATAAACGAAATTCGTTTAATTTGACTGCGTCAATTAAACGATAGCTAAACAGTACTCCCGTGCCATTCGGATAAAATCTTTGGTTACCTGATTTGTAAAGTCGTTTGTTTTCTTAAGGAGCAATATCTGGCGAAATGCATTATCACTTTCAATTTTAAAGTATTTAATTTGGCTATCATTTGCTTTGTCCTGGGCTAGTTGAGGCAAAATGGTCACACCATAGTTAGCTTGTAAAAGCTGTTTAACGGTTGCGAATTGACTTGCTTGGAACAATACTTTGGGAACAAAACGCTGATCAAAACAGAAACTTTCGATTTGTCGCGCTAAACAATGTATATCATCCAATAATATAAAAGGTTCTGATTCGATATCTTCTAAATTAACATGATTACGTTTGGCCAAGGGATTGTTCACATTCACCGCGATATAGAATGGATCCTCCATCAACACTTCACTCACCAGAGTACTTTCTAATTTGGGATTAGACGTAATGACTAGATCAAGCTCCCCTCGTGCGCAAGCTACTTGCAAGACCTCTGAAACTGATTCACGAACTTGTATCTCGGCGCTGGGGTATATTGACGATAAGTGAATCAGCATATCTGGTAACAAAGCTGGACCAATAGCCGGATTAATACCTATTGCTATTTTACCTCGGTCGGAATCTTTTATATCGGACATCATCTTTTTAGTTGAATCAACTGACTCCAACACTTTTTTTGCTTGTTGGTAAAGTAGCCGTCCAGCTTCAGTTAATACTTGTTTTCCGCCCGACCTGTCAAAAAAGTTATGCCCAAGACTGTCTTCCAATTTCGACATTTGCTGGCTAATTGAGGGTTGTGATACAAAGCATTTTTCAGCTGCTTTGGTGACGCTCCCTGTCTCCACAATCGCTACAAAATATCTAAGTTGGTGTAAGTGCATAATAAACTCACGTAATCGATAAATTTTATTTAAGTATAGTCAATGTTAAAAACTGAGGCAGTGCAAATTATGGTGTTCCAATACCTTTTTATTTTAATAGACTCCGCATGGCGTTAGTTGTTCACTCATAGGCTTAACTAATATAGCCATCACTATTCCATACTAGCCAAAATGCCTACCTTTACCACATCATATACAAGACCGTTATTGTGAAATAATTTATAGGAAATAGTGTGATTAAAAAACAGAGCAATTTTGATGTAAAAACGACCATGGATAGATTAGAGAGTGTTGTTCGACAAAGAGGAGCTTTGATGATTGCTAGAGTAGATCATGCAATAGCTGCCGCTAATAACTACATGGATCTTAGGCCAACGGAAATTATTATGTTTGGAAACCCTAAGTTAGGTACACCGCTAATGCAAAGTAACCAACTGGCGGCTATGGACTTACCTACGAAGGTTCTAGCATGGGAGGATGAACATGGAAAAACGTGGCTCACCTATAAATCTCCCAAAAAAATTACCGAGGATTTTAATATTAATGACCAAGACACTACGCGAGAACAATTAGAAGTTGTGTTAGATAACTTTACAGAAATTGCCACTAGTGGCTAATAATATATTGTAGCGATACACCTTGATTAGCTAAGTGAACTATCAAGTGAATAGTTTACTTAGCCAGCTACCTGTAAAAAATCTGAGTCACTGGGAAGATTTGATATGAAGTTATCAACTCCAAGAATATCCGGCTTAGGAGAAAGCACATCGAGACCTGCGAAATTACCAGTGAATTTTACATTTAGTATTCCGCCTGTATTCGACATACTATATTCTCCGCCGCAAACGCGACAATACGACTTGTGACTGGAAATATCGTCTTCATTTATAGAGATTGTTGGACCACACTCATGACAGATTAATAGCGATTGATCAGTGGCGCTGTGAAGCACAACTTTGTTCAGGTGCCCTCGTTCACAAAGTTCTTGGAATGCAGATACCATTTTGCCATCAAACTGTTTACCTTTTTCAAGGTTTAATCTTTCAACGGCTTCTTCTATTGGCATATTTTTTCGATAGGGACGCGTACTCGTCATGGCATCGAATGCATCGCAAATTGATACTATTTTAGTGCCAACATCTAATTCATCTTCATTTAGATTATCTGGGTATCCTCGTCCGTCGAGACGTTCGTGGTGATGTCTAATAATGAACTTAACAAGACCTCCCAAAGGGTGCTGTTGGACTAGGTTAAAACCGACCATCGGATGCGTTTTAATTTCAGAAAACTCTCTGTCCGTCAGGTCACTTTTTTTATGCAATACAGCATCAGAAACCGATATTTTTCCCAAATCATGTAAATAAGCGCCTACTTTGATGCGTAATTGTTGTTCTTCAGGTAGGTCGAGATGATTGGCTAATAGATGAGACATCTGAGATACACGCCATAAATGCCCACCAGTATAGGGGTCTCGCGCTTCTACTACGGAAGACATCAACAATAGTGACCTAAGCAAATCATAATCTGTTTTAGTCATTGAACGACACCTCTCTTCGTTGAAAACACTTTCATCTCAGCAGGGATCGTTTCAGTATGGTCGATAATATAGATACTTACAAACAGTAAGGGGAATGCACTAAAGCGGCTGTTTAATTATGAAGTAGTTTAGTCTTTTTTAGTGATAAGAGACGACATTGGACATAGTCGCCGTTAATCCTCAGGGTGACGTGCAGTCCAATGTCTTACTTTCTTTTTTTAGTGTATTGGCTTAGATAGTGTTGGATAAGCTTCTGTATAAATCCAATCCGTTTTCTTCGCGGGCATATGGCACCCTAGGCAGTCAGACTGATAGTTGCTTGATACATTCACACTTGGTGCGTCGGTTTTAAATAAAGCCCATCCCCAACCCAGCCCCCAGTTTGCATGATCCTTAAAGCGATTTTTGCTGTCTTTAACCATCACAAACCATTGTTTAACTTTTTCTAATGGGTAGCTAACACCGGCACCAGTAGTATAATTACCTGAATTTGATGGCCGTAATTCTTTAATAATGGTTGCGCCATCTGGAAAAACGCCTGTTTTTCGATAAAATTCTGCACTAGTTTTTTCTGTGTATACATCATGGAAACCACTAGCCTCACCCTGAGGGACAAACCATGAGCCTAGGTGAACCATATTTAACCGAAAGTCTTTTGGCAAGGTAATATTCCCTTGCTGGTCAACGTAGTGTGAAAACGATTTCTCCTCAGCTAACGTAAAATTGGCACTAAAATAAATGGCCAAGCTTGCAATAAATGTGAGTAATCTATTTTTAGAAATCATATGAACTCCTTCGTTAATTAGATAAGTATTAGTTTATGTCGGCACTAACGTTAAACTACTTACAAAAAGACAACTAATATTTTATATCTATAGGTATATAAGATTAATTGATACCATTCATAATTTTTGTGTATTTTTTTGATGATAATGGGCTGAAGATAGCTTATGCAGCGTTTACATGAGTGGAGCGATACCAAGCCGGTATATCTTTTCCATAAAAATATGTATTTATGATGATAATTTTGATGACAGTAACTGGGTAAATGCTTTCAAAGCTTTACCTTTATTGCTAATTTTCCATGCAAGAAAGCTTTCGTCACTGCCGGTATTCAGTGCTAATTTTACTAATTGCCCATTGTCTAAGTATGGCTGTATTCGGTGTCTAGGTAGGTGACCAATACCGAGACCGGCTAATTGTGCTTCTATTTTTTGGTCAATGGTTTGTACGTATAAAACTTTTTTACCCATACTTAGGCCAGCACTACGAGTAATATTAACGGTTGAGGTGTCATGGGCCACGACACGTTGTAGATTTGGTAAGGCCGATTTTAACGCTTCAATATCGTTGGCAAATTTTGCAAATGGGTGATTAGAGGCGATCACCGGGACCATTTCAATGGGAGGAAGTGGAATTGCCCGATATCCTTTTTGTAAAGGAACAGGGCCCGGTGAGCCGATAGCTAAATCAACACGGTCTTGTTCCAGTGCTTCCCAACCCCCATTCAGTACGCATTCGCAGATATCGATTTCTAAACTATCATGATCGATCATGAATTCAGACAGTGCCTGAAAGATTAATGGGTAGTTTTGAGTCGAATCAATAGCAATGCGTAAAAGGGGTTCCCAGCCAGTTGCGACTTCTTTGGCTTTCTTTGCAAGGCGTGTTGTGGAATTTAATATCATACGCCCTTCGTCCAATATAAGGCGGCCTGCGGGCGTTAATACTGAGCGGCGTCCTTGGCGCTGAAATACCGTAATATCGAGTTGCTCTTCTAGTTTTTGTATCCCATAAGAAAGTGCCGATGTCGCTTTGTTCAGCTCTTCAGCAGCTTTTGCGAAGCTCCCCCTTCGATCAATTGCATCGAGTACTTCTAAGATGTCGATACTAATAGGGTTTATTCTCATTATTGGTGGCCATAATTGTTCTATTAATTAGAACATTCTAATCATATTTCTCCGGTTATTCAATATTCTCCACCCTCTACAATGGTTTCATCTAAACGATAAAACGATTTTAGAAATATAACTTAAACACAAAGTGGAGAAATTTATGAAAGCACTATTAAACAAGATCACAGCGACCAACATTGGGTTTGACACATTAGCAGTAAGAGTTGCTGTAGGTACTATTTTTGCCGCACACGGTGCCCAAAAATTATTTGCCTGGTTCGGAGGTTATGGTTTGGAAGGAACTGCTGGTTGGATGGATTCGATTGGTTTAGCACCAGGTTTATTGATGGCAACGCTAGCTGGTAGTGCTGAGTTTTTTGGAGGTTTGTTGCTAATTATTGGTTTGTTAGTCCGTCCTGCTGCTTTTGTATTAGCGATTACGATGATTGTTGCGATTTTCACCGTTCATTTTGAAAACGGTTTATTCATGAGTGCGAATGGGTATGAGTTTGGTTTGGCTTTATTAGCAATAACCGTAAGTTTGTTTGTGCGTGGAGCAGGAAGTCTGAGTGCAGACCGTTTTTTACAACTTAAGTTATCTCGATAGGATTGATTTAATTATTAGGTTAATCAATGTCCTCGACTGATTTTTAGGAGAAAAGTAATGGGTTTATTGCAAAATGGGCAATGGGTCGACAAGTGGTACGACACAAATAACAGTGCTGGTGAGTTTCGTCGTCAAGATAGTCGTTTTAGGAATTGGATAACTGAGAATGGAGATGCGGGTCCATCAGGAGTAAAGGGTTTTAAGGCAGAGAAAGGACGGTATCGTCTTTATGTGTCACTCGCATGTCCATGGGCGCACCGCACTTTGATCTTTCGTCAGCTAAAGCAGCTGGAAGCTTATATTGATGTTGTCGTTGTTGACCCTATCATGCTGGAAAATGGCTGGGAAATGTCAGATTCGCTAAATAACCTAGATTTTTTGTATCAGCTTTATTTAAAAGCTGACGCGAATTACGAAGGGCGTGTCACCGTACCTGTGTTATGGGATAAAAAATCTAAGACGATCGTGAGTAATGAGTCGTCAGAGATTATTAGAATGTTTAATTCGGCGTTTAATCATTTAACCAGAAACTTGAACGATTATTATCCTGAACCATTACGTGGCGATATTGATGAACTGAATGATCGTGTTTACGACACTATCAATAATGGTGTCTATCGAGCTGGCTTTGCAACCAGCCAAGAAGCTTACGAAAAGGCTTTTCATGTTCTGTTTGATTCACTGGATTGGGTCGAAAGTATTTTGTCTCGGCAGAGATACCTCGCAGGAGATCAATTCACTGAAGCTGACTGGCGTTTATTTACCACACTCATTCGTTTTGATGCCGTTTATGTAGGGCATTTCAAATGTAATCGTAAACGTATTGCTGATTATCCTGCTATCAGCGCTTATTTACGTGAGCTGTATCAGGTTGAAGGCGTGGCTGAAACGGTGAGCTTTGATCATATCAAAACTCACTATTATAAGAGCCATCGCACGATTAACCCAACTGGTGTTGTCCCTTTAGGGCCTGAGCAAAACTTTTCTGCGCCACATGGCCGAGAGGTTTTATTTCCGACCAACTGAGTGCGCAGCAAGAGTTGGCTAGCAAATAGGAGAAAATTTATGAGAAAGCTAATTAATAAAATTGATGCGGTCGCCACTAACGACGGTGACGGTGTAAAAATACATCGCATTGCCGGGCGTCAGATAAATTCAATACTAGATCCTTTTTTGATGGTTGATGAAATCAACTCAGATGACGCGGCTGATTATATTGGTGGGTTTCCAGAACATCCTCACCGCGGCTTTGAAACGATTACCTATATGAAAGCCGGGCGCATGCGTCACCGTGATCATATGGGGAATGAAGGGGTGATTGAGGCGGGAGGTGTGCAGTGGATGACAGCAGGCAAAGGAGTGCTTCATTCCGAGATGCCAGAACAAACCAATGGTTTACTTCATGGCTTTCAAATTTGGTTAAACCTGCCAGCAAACGAGAAAATGAAGCCGGCGGCATATCGAGACATACAAAGCGAGAGTATTACCGAACTACATTTAAAGACCGGTGGTTTAGTACGAGTGGTTGCTGGAAATGTTAAAGTTGATGGTGTGGCATTAGTAGGGCCATTACCTAAATTATCAACTGAACCTGTAATGTTGGATGTGGAGTTAAATTCATCAGAGTCTATCGAGCTAGAGTTTAATAAACAAAACCCTGTCTTGGTGCATGTTTATGCCGGAGGTTTGAATGAGAGGAGGGACGATGAACTAAAGGCACGGCAAATGGGCTTTTTTTCACAGGGTGAAAGCTTAGGGTTACAAGGAGGAGTTAATGGGGCTAAAGTTCTGGTCTTGAGTGGACAACCGCTTAAGGAGCCTATTGTACAGTACGGGCCTTTTGTGATGAATACGGTTGAAGGAGTTGAGCAAGCATTTCAGGATTATCGACAGAATAAATTAGTGTGATTTATAAAAACTCAAACAGAATATGGGCTTTCCATACAAAACATCAAGGAAAATAGATTGTTGCCTTTTGAGTTTATGAGTAGCTTATTTATTATTCTGGCTGGAGTCGGCAATAAATTTTGTCAAACGAACTTTATTTGTAGTAGATTGGACGAAAAAAGAGCGTTTATATCGCCTAAAACAATTAAAGGGTTACGAAATGGCAGATACATCAGCAATACACATGCAGTATTTTAAAAGACTCGATGCAGAGCTTTTGGATTATAAAAAGCTATACCCGCAATATAAAAAACCTTTTCAAATGGCCCAGCATTTAGGAGCACTTAATTTTTATAGGGACTCTTTTTCTGATAAATCCATGTTCTGCGAGGTGGGGCGCTTGGCAGACACGAAACTTTATAAAGACGTTGGGCATGTACAGTCTATGAACACTGGGAACTGGACACCAATAGCAAATGATTGCTGGTTACTTGGCGTATTCCATTCGGCGAAAACGATAAGACTCCGAACGACGAATTTTAATGCTGTTTGGGATCCAAGTAGGCCCGGAACAAATAGATCTGAATATGCATTCCCAGTCACACGTAGGGAAATTACGGGTATATTGGAATTTGGATTCATACCCGATAAGAAAGAAAATGACTGTATTACATTTAAATCTACGAATCCTAGTGCTGTTTCTAATGCCACTCTAACGCAATATGCTGCATCTACTTCGTTGGAAAAACGTACTAGCAGCAAAGTTCAGGACTTTATAGGTGAATATATGGATGCCCCCCCAAAGGATGATGATTATTGGAAATAACAAGCCAGAAAAAGGTTTAAATATATAGCTATAACCTCTAGATAAAATAGAGTTGATATACATTAAAGCAGATTAAAGCGAAAGGTGGCGGGCTTAGCTGGAACCTACTTAAAGTTTGGTTCCAGCTGTTTATTAGGCGGCTTTAGTGGTTTTGTCTTTACCAATCAATAAGGTATCTGTTCCCAGATCAGGTAATTCGAATAGGTGATCTTCAAGTTCAGCTTCCACGATTGACCTTAATCCTCTCGCACCCACTTTCTTGTCCAAGGCTTCTGTCGCAATACTATCGAGTTTTTCTTTCGTAAACTCTAATGCGACCTTATCAAGGGAGAATAAGGCTTGATATTGCTTTATCAGCGCGTTTTTGGGTTCCGTCAGAATAGACAATAAGGCGTTATGATCAAGCTCTTGCAGTGGTGCTATCACGGGTAAACGACCAAGTAGTTCAGGGATCATCCCAAACTTTTGAAGATCATCGACGCCGACTTGCGCGTAATCAAAAACTGCTTTTTTGGTTTCTTCCTTGTTTTGTACTAACGCATTAAACCCAATGTTGACTTCTTTATTTCTCGTTAGCTTAACTTGAGATTCAATCCCAGCAAAGCTTCCCCCACAAATAAACAGAATATTACGGGTATTAACCGCTGTTTTTTTACTATCAGGGTGGTTTCTAGCTCCATCTGAAACACCTACCTCATGGCCTTCTATTAATTTAAGTAACGCCTGTTGCACGCCTTCACCTGATACGTCGCGGGTAATACTCGGATTGTCTGACTTACGATTAATTTTATCAATTTCATCAATAAAAACGATACCACGCTCTGCTTTTGAAATGTCTCCATCTGCTCGGCTTAAAAGTGTTTTGATAAGCTGCTCAACATCATTGCCCACATATCCCGACTCTGTAAGTTCTGTGGCATTTCCCATGGCAAATGGCACATCTAGTATTTTAGCCAGTGTCTCAGCAATTAGTGTTTTCCCTGACCCCGTAGGGCCGACTAAGAGAATATTACTTTTCCCAAGCTCAACTCCTTCAACCGTTGGGTTATTAATTCGTTTGTAGTGATTGTACGCCGCAATGGCAATGACCTTTTTTGCACGGTCTTGACCGATCACATACTCATCAAGTTGTTGCTTTATTAATTTTGGTGAATAAGGGGTTATATCTAGCTTAGGAATTTCTTCCTGACGACTTTTGAAATGTGCGTTTAAATCATCACTACATTGGTCACATATATTATGCCCATTCATATCGACTAGTAAGGAAACTTCACTTTTCTCTTTCTGACAACCAATACAGCGTTCACTCATTTTTACTACCTTTTGAATATTTTACGTACGACTTAAACTATATAGAGGCTATTTCATTAAAGACAACCTCTAAATTAAAGAAGAGCTAAATTGTGCTTAATCAGTCTCTATTAAAGTCAAAAATATAGGGGTAAATAGTCTTACAGGGATGTATGGAAAGGTATACCTTTCAGGTGTGATTTAAATGGGGGAAGCGGCAGTTAAGCGTGGTGGTTTGTTATTATGGTCCGCCCTGGTGGATTCGAACCACCGGCCTGTCCCTTAGGAGGGGACCGCTCTATCCAGCTGAGCTAAGGGCGGAAAGCGAAAATTATATACAAAACAATCTGTTAAGACTACCTCTAAATACACCTAAAAAACTTTCGGCATATTTTCGGCATAAAATCATCAATTTATCTCTTTATTTGGCCTTCAAAGCCTTCTAACTTGTCAGAAGATCTAGGACTCTTTACTGGTCGATAGGAGTTCACCTGTTCCTGCTCCGCACGCTATGATCGTACGCATCGCATCTGAAACTGCTATATCAGGACATAGTGTTACTTGCTCTTTAGTGACGTGGTAGATGTTGCCACTTGTTGGGTTTGGGCCTGTTGGCATAAATACCGTGTATCGGCCATTTTCGTGTTTGCTAGTGACAATTGCTGTTACTTCTGTTTCGTTACCGAATAGTCTAACAAGCGCCACTTCGCCATTGGCGAATGGGCTTTTACTTGCATCGCCTAAGAACTGTCCTACGATGTCCTTCATCATTTGATAGCCTGGTGCGTACTTGGCCAACCTGTCATCAAATTTAGAGTGAAACCATGCTCCACCTGCCGTAGAAACGAACCATCCAGCAATAAAGCACAGCCCAGCCATCCCAGCAAGAACAAGTATGTCGGCAAAAAATTCTGGCATGCCGATCACCTTGGTGACCAAGTTCGTTAAGGGTTGAATAAGGTCGGTGACCAGCTTAAAGAGCCAGCGAAACCCCATCATCAATAATGCAACGGGTAGGAGAATAACCAAGCCCCCAAGCAGAGTCTTTTTAGCAAATTCCTTCTTATCAATCTTTTTCATTTTAAATCCTTATTACTCATAAAAGAGGAGGGCTTTCAGCTTACTTTCATATTATTATCGTGTCACATGACGGGTGTAACATCTATTTATTAAACGTTGGTCCTCATTTTTACTTACGCCATATTCCAAGCATCCGTTTATCGTTAGATTGCTTTTTTAAGCTATTGGAAAACTATAACAGTGATTAAAACAAATCACCCTTATAAAACTTCGTAATAGAAGTCGTCGAAAGCAAGCTTTTATAGTTAGATGTTTGTTTTCAAAATTATCATTCTTACAATCGCTTACAGTGCTGACAAACCCTGACCCAATCCTTGCTGTTTATATTTAATAATGACCTTTAAACAAATATGAGTCTTTCAAAATCATTAAAGTTCTTAATATGAAAAGTAAATCTTACTTAGCATTAGCATTAACATGCGTAATCATTGCGATAAATTTAAGTGCCTATGGAAGAGATAACAAAACCAAAACCAAAACCAAAACCAAAACCAAAACCAAAAGCAAGGCAACAACTTAAGAGCCGGATACATCTATATCAGATACAACAACACACGAGGACAATACAAAATCTTCTGAATTGGCACAAACATTAGCCAAAAGCACCTCTGTTTTTGGTATCCCTATTTATGGCTTTCTACCTTACCGCATAGCTATATACTTTTGTGTTTGTGATTCTATTTAAGGTGTAGGACAATATAGTCGCGGCAGCTAAATCTACTGAACCCTTACGCTAACTTGTTGAGGTATTAAGTTTCCCGCAAGTAGACCAACTACTTTGTTGGCACTCAGCATCACCCAGTCTTTCACTTCCGACTCAGGGATCAATAGCGGCATTCGATGATGATATGGTCTACATGATTCAATAGGTGTCGTTGTCAGCGACACGAGCTTTGGTCGCATTTCATCAACCGGTGTATACCAAATACCTGCCATGTAGATGGGGTCATGATTCTCATAGTTAAAGAGATACTTCTGTTTACTATTACCTTGCGTTGAACTCCATTCATACCACCCTGAACAGGGGATGACACAACGATGGTCAGCGAATGCTTTTCTGAACGTAGGTTTCTCAGCGACAGACTCGGCTTGTGCGTTGATAAGTAGTTTATTGGCCCAGCTTGGCTTGATGCCCCAACTTGTATCAAGTTGCCGTAAGTGATTATCAATGAATGTAATAGTTGAGACTGTTTGAGTTGGTCTAAGGTCTCTGTTGTTAGCTGCTAGAAACTTGATGTTAAGAGTATCTGAGACTTTCTTAGAAAGTGGAAATGTCATTATGTCCAAGCGTCCGCACATGGCTCTACCTCTTGAGTGAATGTCGCCCAGTATTGTAAGTCAAAGTTAGAATCATAAACCGAAAGTGCATCATAATATATCTGTTAATATCTTAGTTTATTCAAGAAGATGCTACTCACAAGTTTTTTGATCGAACTATCTAAACTTTGAGCAAGTTCAAGCTGTAGACTATACTAAATCGACAGCTAGGACAGAACTTAGCATCCTGGCGTGTTTGATCCGTCTGCTGTTTATTGGAGGCTATGTCCCAATGTTCTTAGCGCAATTAAAAGTATCACCAAAATTACAGCAGTTTGTGGAGCTAAGTAACGATGGCTACGGTATTTTCGACAGCGACGACACCCTTCTTTATTGTAATCAAAAATTTTCTGAATTGTTAAGCGTCCCAATTGATTCTTCAAAAAATGTAAATTTGGAGGACCTATTACGTGAAAACCATAAAAATGGCCGAGGTATTCGTATTAGTTCTGGTGACATCGAGGCGTTTATTAATTACACGAAAAAAGTCAGACGTTCGCGAGATTTTCGATTATTTGAAGTCGATTTTATTGACGGTCGCTGGTTCTTATTCTCAGAACAACTAAATGAGCATAATGAAATTCTCGTCCAAATTAAGGACATCACAAAACAAAAAGTTTCGGAACTGAGTCTTGAAGAAGCAGTATCCGATTTACGTACAGCAGCGCTAACTGATGAACTGACGAAAGTAGGAAATCGACGAGCCTTAGTTGAATCTGTTGCCAATGAGTTGAGTCGTTGTCGGCGTTCAGGGGCCTCCATGACGATGTTCCTAATTGACCTTGATCATTTTAAGGCTGTCAACGACACATATGGTCATCAAGGAGGAGATGTAGCACTTAGACATGTCGCTGATCTGATAAAGATATCTTTACGACCTTACGATATTTTGGGGCGCATAGGTGGAGAGGAGTTTGCCGTTTTCTTGAGCAATACAGTGAGCGAAGATGGGCTACAAATCGCTGAGCGAACCCGAAAAGCTATTCAAAATTCACCGATTGACTATAACGGCAGAGTAATCAACCTTTCCATTTCCATTGGACTTACAACATTGGGCTGCAATGCTGAATTTGAAAACTTATACGAGCAAGCCGATGAGGCGCTATATCGATCTAAAAAAGCGGGTCGAAACCGCGTAACTGTTTATTAGTCTTTTCAAACTTCTAGAACACAGGCTATTTACCTCAATTATTAGTTAATTACGCAAATAAACAGTGTCTAGTTAAATCTATTTTGTCTAGGTTGCAGAATGGTGGACTGATAATTTTCGGTGAACCGGAATACATGAGAATAAGTTATTGTAGTGTTGATTCATTTTAACTCCCATCTTAAATATTACTTTATTGATTGTTAGGGGGGAGGAGAACTGTTTATAGATTAAATGTAGGGAACTAATTCACCAGTAGTTTGACTAAGAATAAATAAGAACAAAGTGCTGGAAGCTACCAATGTTACGAACAGACCAGAAAAAAAGACGACTTCTAAAATCTATGTTAGTAGGAACTGCAGTTGCTGGGGCAGGTGCAGGGATATGGAACTATTTGTCGGCAGCTCCGCCAAAAAATACAACTAAAAGGGAGTTGGGGATTCAGGGGCGGAAAATCCCAGAAATTAGTGCTGATTATTGGATTGATCCTGACGGCAAGGAAACCGGTTTTTCGATGAGCGAAGTCCACAATAAATGGGTCTTTCTCAAGTGTTTTCAAAACTGGTGCCCAGGTTGCCACAAACATGGCTTTCCAACACTTAAGAAAGTGGCTGATGAGTTTGCACATCACCCAAAGGTTTCTGTGTTAGCTATTCAGACCGTTTTTGAAGGCAGCTTTTTTAATACAAAAGATTCTGTACGTGAACTTCAGTTGAAATATGAGTTGCCGATAAAAATGGGGCATGATGCCGGATCAGATAAAACAGATGGCTACCCAGAAACAATGATTCGATTTCGTACTGGAGGAACACCTTGGATAATTGTTGCAAACCCACAGGGGCAAGTTGTATTTAATGGTTTTCATCTAGATGCTGAAAAATTTATCCAATATTTACATAAGCAGTTACGTACCTGAATAAAATACTTTTTGAGATTATAGGGCAGCTCATTTTTGAAGGTTATATATTGGTTATATTCCTTAAGCGCAGAAGCATTTATTGAATATAGACCGTAGTGATGATTTGTTATGCCTTGTAGATAGCAGGAAATAACAATTCATATCATAGAGCTAGTGCTTTTTTCGTATATTTTCCTCACTTTAATGCGTATAAAAGCAGAGGCTGGCCATGGGTGCGAACGCCTAGTTCTTCGATATTTATACTCCACTCATAGCCTTACATAAATGTTTACGGCCTGAGTTTGTCTTGAGGGATCATCTTGCCATGATGTTATATTTCAATGTCGTGTTTGTATGCTCAAGATGACAGTTACATTCATTATTATTGGTGTTAGGGTATATCGAATATTAAAGGTCGCATATCTAATCACTGTTTTTAGTTGCGTGGATACTATTTAGAATGTTGAATAGAAAGGCAATAATATAGGAAGCAATAACAATAGGGCTTGCAAGAAGCAAGCTTCCACATTAATAACCCTATATTATTAAACGATTACATAGAAGTTAGAGGGATCCCTTAAGAGGCACTGGATTCTTTAAAAGAGGACGGTAGATTTTTTTCTATCGCTGACGTCAGTACATATACATTGAAAATAGTGAATTGGTTGTTGCTTACAAATAGATATGGGTGGTATGAGTGTTAAAGTTGTTTAATCGAAGTCTATGCAAGCAGCGAGTCCTCACCGTTATTATTGTTATTTTTCTTGCATGTATTTCGCGTCAGGCATATTGCGATATTGTTTTAGATTCTCTCGACTTTAGTCAGAGTTTAGCCAATGGTCTTGAGTATTACGTTGATGAAGAGAAAACGCTGTCTATTGATGACATAAAAAGTATTTCGGAAGCAGATGCTTTTAAAACCTTTGATAAAAATAGGCTCAACTTTGGTTATAGCAATAAGGCGTATTGGATACGCATTCCCCTACAAAATGAACTACCAGAAAAACTTTTAAATTTGGGTGAACATCGCTTTTACCTCACAATACGGTATCCCTTGCTCGATGATATTCAATTATTTCATGTTCGATCTGGCACCACCGAGTATTACAAAGTAGGGGATAGCACGCCATTTTCTAATCGACTTTTCAATATCAATGATTTTGCTTTCCCCATAAGTCTGAATGTAGGGGAGGAAAGTGTTGTGTACTTAAGAGTTGAAAGTACAAGTACGCTTTCAATTCCTATTTTTCTGGAAACAGAAAAAACGTTTATCGAAAGCCAGCACTGGCGTGATAGTTTGAATGGTATATACCTGGGTATCGCTTTTGGCTTATGTATCTACAATCTTTTTTTGTGGATCGGCGTCAGGAAGCCTGTGTATGGTGTATACGTTTTTGCTGTTATCAATCTGATATTATTTAACTCTACGTTGACCGGACACACGTTTCGTTTGTGGCCTGATTTTATTCAATTTCAACAAATTAGTATTTACCTCTTTAGTGTCAGTAGTGGCGTTGCAGTTTACCTTTTTGGTATGGCCTTTTTAAAGACAAAAATATTGCAGCCCAGAATGCATAAAGTTTTATTGGCTTCAGTTATATTCTTTGCCTTTTGCTTGCCCGTATTTGTTTTTTTACCTCCTGTGCTTGCTTCAAAGATTAATATTGTTTTGAACTTGATTGGGGTGCCTTTACTCTTCATTGTTGCGGTTCGCAGCGTTATTCAAGGTTATGGCCCAGCCAAGTATTATTTGGTTGGCCAAGGGGCCGTATTGTTTAGCGTTCTTTTTGTCGTATTGACTTCCCTGGGCATCGTACCTTATTACCATCTAGCACCAGAGGTAATGAAAATGAGCTTAGCCTTCGAGTTAATTTTCTTTTCGATAGGTTTGACGGATTTGGTTAACAATGAACGTAAGCTCCGAGAGCAAGCTCAAGCGGAATCTGCACAAACGCAGCAACAATTGTTGGATACTCAAATTGAAGTTAATGAGAAACAAGATACGTTAGTCCGCCTTCGAACCGAAGAACTTGAGAGTGCAAACGAAAGACTAGAAGAGCTTAATATAACTGACGCGTTGACAGGATTGTACAATCGTCGACACCTAAACGAAGTTCTTCCTACTGAGTATCAGCGTGCTTTTAGAGAGCGAGAGTCCATTGCCATACTTATGTTTGATATCGACCTTTTTAAAAAACTGAACGATACCTACGGGCATCAATTTGGCGATATGTGCCTGATGGAAGCAGGGGAAATAATTCAGTCGAATATACGACGACCACCTGATTTAGCTTTTCGCTATGGTGGGGAGGAATTTATAACAATTTTGCCGAATACGGATACAAAAGGTGCAAGGCTCGTAGCCGAAAAAATTAGATCGTTGTTCGAGCAAGGTAATTTCTCTGATCGGGATAATACTGCCTCCGTCACAATTAGCATTGGCATAGTTGCTGAAATTCCAGCTAATCGTAAGGACCATGAGGCCTTACTGAAAAGGGCCGACGACCAACTATACCTTGCTAAAGAAGAGGGGCGAAATTGTGTTCGGGCCGAGGAGGGTTAAAATTGATTGCGCCATAAATATGAGTTCGATAATCGTGTTAATCTGCTTGTTGTAGGTTTTCTACAATTGAAACTCACCAATCAGCACCTAGTTTACGCACAAAACCGACAGAGTAATTTTAACTCCTGATGTCAGTTAATGGCTGCTTGTGCCTAAGTAGCCATTGAGAGCCCTAGTAATGCGAATTAAAGCAGTTTTTTTATTTGAGAATCAAAGACTGATGAAACATTTAAAATTAATATTCCATTAGGCATCGAACATAGGGGGACAGTCTATTGCATTAGATATAACGACTAACCCATGAGGCTATTGTATGGGCAACGTATTCTGAATCGGAAGCTCTAGTCAGTAAGTGGTCAGCATTATCTAGGCTAATAAAACTTTTAGGGTGTTTGGCATAACGATATATTTTTTCAGCTTCATTAATTGATACTGTTTGATCTACTGGTGAGTGGAAAACTAATAAGGCCTTTTTAAGTTGGCCGATGTTGTTTTCTTGGTCATGGTTTGATAAATCATCAAGGAACTGTTTTTTTATAGTAAATAATCTACCGCCTAGGGTAACCTCAGCTTGACCTTGCGTTTCGATTGTTTCCAAATCACATGCAAATTGTTTAGCGACATGACGTGGGTCAGATGGAGCGCCAATGGTGACGACACCTATCGCTTCGGGAATGAATTTCGCTGCCGCAAGTACGGCAGCTCCTCCAAGACTATGACCAATAATTAAAGAAGGCGCTAAGTAGTGCGCTCGGAGGTAGTCAGCAGCATGTACTAGGTCTTGCGTATTTGACGAAAAATTAGAATTGGCGAAATCGCC
>ENA-OSET01001459-OSET01001459.1-sediment-metagenome-genome-assembly--contig:-NODE-1459-length-24452-cov-35.591015_pt1 | contig 24452 bp, 28 predicted proteins | sample MGYA00237882_ERZ534229 | MGnify/ENA primary metagenome ERZ534229 (study PRJEB26408, sample SAMN06266212) | sediment metagenome | isolation source: Hudson Canyon methane seep mesocosm | place... | reverse complement strand
GTGGCTCAATTGGTAGAGCAGCGGTCTCCAAAACCGCAGGTTGTGGGTTCGAGTCCCTCCTGGCCTGCCATTCAGAAGATAAATCAATAATTTATTCCATATTAATATCAATGAATGCACAGGTAGAAGAAGAATCAAAAGCATTTGATCTTGTCAAGCAAGGGTTTTCGCTTTTGTTTGTGGTGGCAGGTGTTGCGGGTTTTTATTATTTCGCAGAATTACCGGGCTTTACTTTACTATATCGAGTTTTAGCATTGGTTGCAGTTGTTTTGCTTGCCTTAGGAATTATGCTAACTACCAGTACAGGACGGAATGTTTGGGGTTTTGCTCTTGAAGCAAAGCAAGAAGTTAGAAAGGTGGTTTGGCCTACTCGCGAAGAAACAATTAGAACAACCTTATTGGTGTTTGGAATGGTTTTTATCGTAGGTCTGATTCTATGGTTTTTGGATATGTTCCTTTTTTGGGGTATCCGTAGTTTGACAGGTCAGGTGTAATTAATGGCTTTTCGCTGGTATGTAGTGCACGCTTATTCAAACTATGAGAATAAGGTGAAGTTAGCACTAGAAGAGAAAATAGAGCTTGAAGGCTTGCAGGAATTCTTTGGTAAAATCCTTGTGCCAACTGAGGAAGTCGTTGAAATGCGATTGGGTCAGCAACGGAAAAGTGAGAGAAAGTTTTTTCCGGGATACGTGTTGGTTCAGATGGATTTAACGGACGAAACTTGGCATTTAGTTCGAAACATCCCCAGGGTTCTTGGTTTTATAGGTGGTACTTCCGATAGACCTGCGCCAATTTCTGATAAAGAAGCAAGTGCTATTCTTAATAGAGTTGAAGAAGGGGTTAATAAGCCAAGACCAAAAGTACTGTTTGAAGCAGGTGAGGTGTTAAGGGTTATTGATGGGCCTTTTAAAGACTTTAATGGCAATGTGGAAGAAGTGAATTACGAAAAAAGTCGATTGAAAGTGTCTGTATTGATCTTTGGTCGTTCTACACCAGTTGAGTTGGATTTTGGTCAAGTAGAAAAGCTTTAAGCAGTAAATGTTTTAAATAGAATCTCTGTTCTTTTCAAGAATAGAGATTTTTTCATCTTGGGGAGCTGGAAAAGCGTTTGCACCCACTAGGAGTCAAAATGGCGAAAAAAATACAAGCATATATTAAGTTACAAGTTAAGGCTGGGGAAGCAAATCCGAGTCCACCAGTTGGTCCTGCATTGGGTCAGCATGGTGTTAATATCATGGAGTTTTGTAAAGCGTTTAATGCAAAAACAAGTGATGTTGAAAAAGGGCTTCCAATTCCAGTAGTAATTACAGTCTATGGTGATAGAAGCTTTACTTTTATTACGAAGACTCCTCCTGCGTCAGTTTTATTAATGAAAGCAGCAGGTCTTCAGAAGGGTAGTGGTAGACCGAATACTGAAAAAGTAGGGACAGTTACACGCGCTCAGCTGGAAGAAATTGCAACAACAAAGATGCAAGATCTTAATGCAACAACAATGGATGCAGCAGTTAATATTATTGCAGGTAGTGCGCGTAGCATGGGCCTAAATGTGGAGGGCTTGTAAATGGCTAAGTTGTCTAAAAAAGCAAAATTGGTTGCTGAAAAAGTAAATAAAAGTCAGCAATACACGATTTCTGACAGTGTTGCTTTGATGAAAGAGTTTGCTAATTCAAAATTTGATGAAGCAGTCGATGTTAGTGTTGTTTTGGGTGTGGATCCAAGAAAATCAGATCAAAATGTTCGTGGCGCATCTGTATTGCCTCACGGAACAGGTAAAACAGTTAGAGTAGCTGTTTTTACACAAGGACCAAATGCTGATGCAGCTAAAGAAGCGGGTGCTGATGTTATAGGTATGGAAGATTTGGCTGCACAAGTTAAGAAAGGTGAAATGGACTTTGATGTGGTTATTGCATCACCGGATGCAATGCGAGTCGTTGGTCAATTAGGACAAATACTTGGGCCAAGAGGTCTTATGCCTAACCCTAAAGTGGGAACGGTTACACCTGATGTGGCAACTGCTGTAAAAAATGCAAAGTCAGGTCAAGTACGTTACCGAACTGATAAAGGTGGAATTATTCACTGTTCAATTGGAAAGGTTTCTTTTGGTGAAGCGGCAATTAAAGAAAATTTAGAATTCTTGATTGCTGATTTAAAGAAGGCTAAGCCGTCTGCTGCAAAAGGTATCTATCTGAAGAAAATTGCTCTTTCTTCAACAATGGGTCCTGGTTTATGTATTGATCAGAGCAGTATAGAAGTATAAGCAGATTTAAATGTAATTTTTATAAATTACAAGAAACGCCATAACTTAAAATGTTTTAAGTGATGGCAAAAAAACTTTGGGTTGCCGGTGACGGTAACCGTCAAAGACCGTTGGTACCGAAAGGTTTAATTGTTTTAAGGCAGCAGGCAATAAATAACCCACCCAGATTGCGCAGATTTTTTGTTTCTGCTTAAACTATCTCAAGAGGCGCGTAGCCAGCTACGTAATGATTGAGATTGTTTGAGCAGGGACAAAAAGGCCAGCAAGGTGGGTGGGTTATTTGTTGCCAGTTGCCTAAAGCCAGCGCAGACGGAAGCTTAGCCGGAAAATTGGTGAGGGACCGTAAGGTGCATTCGATAAGAATGTGTTTTATTAAATTTAGACATAAGTCTAAATAAATTACCGGAGGTAATCTGTGGCATTAAACCTGGATAGCAAAAAGGTAGTTGTTGATGAAGTTGCTGAGTATGCCTCAAAGGCATTATCTGCTGTTGCAGCTGAGTATCGTGGTCTGACAGTTTCTGAACTGACTGAATTACGTACTAGTGCGAGAGAAGCTGGCGTATATTTGCGTGTAGTAAAAAATTCTTTAGCAAAGCGTGCGTTTGCGGGTACTGATTTTGAGTGTCTGCAAGAAGGTATGAAAGGACCTTTGATTCTAGCCTTAGCTATGGAAGCGCCTGGATCAGCAGCACGAGTAATCAATGATTTTGCAAAAACTAATAACAAGTTAATCGCTAAAGTCATTGGCTTTGATGGTAAATCACTTGATGTTTCTGAGTTATCACGTTTGGCAAGTATGCCTACGCGTGATGAAGGTATCAGTTTAATTATGGCTGTCATGAAAGCACCAGTTGGAAAATTGGCTCGTACTTTGGCTGCTTTAAGAGATCAGAAACAAGAAGCCGAAGCTGCATAAGCTTAATAACTAACCAATTTAAAACCTATACACAAGGAATATAAGAAATGTCAATTTCACAAGAAGATATTTTAGAAGCGGTCTCTAACATGACTGTTATGGAAATCGTTGATTTAATTTCAGCGATGGAAGAAAAATTTGGTGTTACTGCGGCTGTTGCTGCGGCGGCTCCTGCTGCTGGCGGTGACGCTGGTGGTGCTGCTGAGCAAACTGAATTTGATGTAATTATGACATCATTCGGTGCTAATAAAGTTTCAGCAATTAAAGCAGTTCGTGCTATTACAGGCCTAGGCTTGAAAGAAGCAAAAGCAGCTGTTGAAGGCGCACCAACTGCAATTAAAGAAGGTGTAAGTAAAGCAGAAGCAGAAGAAGTATTGAAGACTATTGAAGAAGCTGGTGCAACTGGCGAGCTTAAGTAAGTTTTATTAAAAGGTTTGGTGCTTGGTTTGTAAAATAACCATAAACTGAACCTTTGAAATAGTAGGGCTGGTGGCTGTTTGTCATCGGCCTTTTACTGTTTGCAGAAAGACGTATCTAAACAGGATTCATAGCCTAAGTTTAGAGATTTATATTTAACATCCTTGATTGAAGGTATGAAAGCAATATGACCTATTCTTTTACCGAAAAAAAGCGTATCCGTAATAACTTTGGGAAAAGTACTGAAGTACTTGATGTGCCCTATCTATTGGCAACGCAGATTGACTCGTATGCAAGTTTTTTACAATCTGGCATTGATCCTAAAAAAAGATTAGAGCGTGGGTTGCATGGGGCTTTTTCTAGTGTATTTCCAATTGTTAGTCATTCAGGCTACGCAGTTCTTGAGTATGTTAAATATAGATTAGGTGATCCTACTTTTGATGTCAGGGAATGTCAACAGCGTGGTGCAACGTATGCAGCGCCATTAAGAGTATTGGTTCGTCTTGTTATCTATGATAAAGACGCAGCTGTATCTGCAAAAGTTGTCAAAGATATTAGAGAGCAAGAAGTCTATATGGGCGAGTTGCCTCTGATGACTGAAAATGGCACATTTGTAATTAATGGTACAGAGCGTGTAATTGTTTCTCAATTACATAGGTCACCAGGTGTATTCTTTGATCATGATAAAGGTAAAACGCATTCGTCAGGAAAGCTTTTATACAATGCACGCGTTATTCCTTACCGTGGTTCATGGCTTGATTTTGAGTTTGATCATAAAGATGCTGTCTTTGTAAGAATAGATAGAAGACGTAAAATCCCTGCTACGATTTTGTTAAGAGCGCTGGGTTACGATAACGAAGAAATGATTAAAATGTTCTTCGATACCAATAAATTCACACTGAGTGATGATGTTATCAAATTTCATGTTATTCCTGAGCGATTACGCGGGGAAATGGCAGTGTTTGATATTAAGCATGATGGAGAGGTGATTGTCGAGGAAGGGCGACGTGTTACCGCTAAGCACATTAGAAAAATGTCTAAAGCGAATGTAACAGAAATTGAAGTACCAAAAGAATATTTGTATGGCAAAATTTTGGCACACAATATCATCGATGAATCAACGGGTGAGCTTGTTGCAAATGTAAATGATGAGCTTGATGAAGCATCATTGCAGCTATTGTTGGATGCAAAAACAACTGATATTGAAGTGCTTTATGTCAATGATCTTGATAAAGGTGCTTATATCTCTAATGCGATGAAGCTGGATGCTTCAACTAATAGGCTTGAAGCTTTGGTTGAAATCTACCGGATGATGCGTCCTGGTGAGCCACCTACAAAAGACTCTGCAGAAAACCTGTTTTCAAACTTGTTTTTTACTTCAGAGCGTTACGACCTGTCTTCCGTTGGACGAATGAAATTTAACCGTCGTCTGGGTAGAGAAGAAACTGAAGGTGAAGGTACATTAAGTAATGAAGATATTATTGATGTACTTAAAGAATTAATAGCTATTCGTAATGGCGATGGCATTGTTGATGATATTGATCATTTAGGAAATAGACGAGTACGTTCGGTTGGTGAGATGATCGAGAATCAATTCCGTGTAGGATTGGTTAGAGTAGAAAGAGCAGTAAGAGAGCGTTTAACTCTTGCTGATTCTGAAGGCTACATGCCGCAAGAAATTATTAATGCAAAACCAGTATCAGCTGCGGTAAAAGAATTTTTTGGTTCGAGTCAGTTGTCACAGTTTATGGATCAGAATAATCCATTGTCACAGGTGACACACAAGCGACGTGTTTCTGCGTTGGGCCCTGGTGGTCTAGCTAGAGAGCGTGCTGGTTTTGAAGTGCGTGATGTTCATACGACTCACTATGGTCGAGTATGTCCGATTGAAACACCAGAGGGACCAAATATTGGTTTGATCAATTCATTGTCAGTTTATTCACGGACTAATTCGTATGGTTTTTTAGAAACACCATATAGAAAAGTAAATGATGGCAAGGTAACAGATCAAATCGATTATTTATCAGCGATTGAAGAGGGTGACTTTGTCATTGCTCAGTCCAGTGTTGCTGTTGATGAGTCGGGAATGTTGCTTGAAGGCCTGGTATCAGCACGGTATAAGGATGAGTTTACATTGGCATCATCTGACACTGTTCAGTACATGGATGTTTCATCTAAGCAAATTGTATCGGTTGCGGCTTCGATTATCCCATTTTTAGAGCACGATGATGCGAACAGAGCATTAATGGGATCAAACATGCAGCGTCAGGCTGTTCCAACGTTGAGAGCTCAAAAGCCTCTGGTTGGTACAGGGATGGAGCGTGTGGTTGCGAAAGATTCAGGTGTGGCCGTTGTTGCTAAGCGTGGCGGAATCATTGAGACAGTTGATGCGGCTCGAGTCGTTGTTAAGGTCAATGAAAGTGAGAAGCTTGAAGGTGTTCCAAGTGTGGATATTTACAATCTTACAAAATACACGCGTTCAAACCAAAATACATGTATTAATCAAAAGCCACTGGTTATGCCAGGGGATACGGTTAATGCTGGAGATATTATGGCGGATGGTCCTTCTACGGATATTGGTGAGTTGGCATTAGGACAAAATATGCTGATCGCTTTTATGCCATGGAATGGGTATAACTTTGAGGATTCTATATTAGTATCTGAACGAGTTGTTAAAGAAGACCGTTTTACGACTATTCATATTGAAGAAAAAACTTGTGTTGCAAGGGAAACTAAGCACAGTCCAGAGGAAATTACAGCAGATATTCCTAACGTAAGCGAAGAGGCTTTATCCAAGTTAGATGAGTCCGGTATCGTTTATGTGGGTGCCGAAGTAAAAGGCGGTGATATTCTAGTTGGTAAAGTGACACCTAAGGGTGAAACACAATTGACACCAGAGGAAAAGTTACTGCGTGCAATTTTTGGTGAAAAAGCAGCTGATGTTAAAGATACTTCGCTAAGAGTGCCTGGTAGTATTAGAGCAACCGTGATAGATGTTCAGGTATTTACTCGTGATGGTGTTGCGAAAGACAAACGTGCTTTAGAAATTGAAGAAGAAGAGATCAAGAGTTTCAGAAAAGACATTAATGATCAGTTGAAGATTGTTGAAGCGGATATCTTTGAGCGTGTTGCTAATATGCTAATTGGACAAACGCTTGATGCAGGAATGGTTGACCTCAAAAAAGGGACTGAAATAACCAAAGAGCACTTAGATAATTTGACTCATGCAGATTGGTTGAAGTTAAAAGTCAAAGATGAAGATATTAATGTTCAGCTTGAGGGTGTAACGTCTCAAATTGAAGAGCAGCGTAAAGCATTTGAAGAAAGGTTTGACTCTAAGCGCAAGAAAATCACTATGGGTGATGATTTGGCTCCGGGTGTTTTGAAAATGGTCAAAGTATATTTGGCTGTGAAAAAACGCATCCAGCCAGGCGATAAAATGGCGGGACGACACGGGAATAAAGGGGTTATATCTCAAATTGTGCCAATAGAAGATATGCCATATACCGCGGATGGAAATCCTGTTGATATTTTACTTAACCCATTAGGCGTACCGTCTCGAATGAACGTAGGGCAGGTGCTTGAAACGCATTTGGGTTGGGCTGCAAAAGGACTAGGTATAAAGATTGGGCAGATGATGGAGGCTCAAGCGAAGGTAGCAGAAATTCGTGGCTTTTTAGATAAAATTTATAACAGTAGTGGTAAAAAAGAAGATTTAGATTCTTTTTCAGATAAAGCAATTATTGAAATGGCCGGTAATCTCGTTGGTGGGGTTCCTATGGCTACGCCAGTATTTGATGGTGCTACGGAAGAAGAAATTCGCAATATGTTAAGTTTGGCAGGTTTACCTGAAAATGGACAAACCACTTTATATGATGGTTTAACAGGCGAACCATTTGAGCGTGAAGTCACTGTTGGTTATATGTATATGTTAAAACTAAATCACTTGGTTGATGACAAAATGCATGCGCGTTCAACGGGGCCATATAGTTTGGTAACTCAGCAGCCGTTAGGTGGTAAAGCACAGTTTGGTGGGCAGCGTTTTGGAGAAATGGAAGTGTGGGCACTTGAGGCTTACGGTGCGGCATATACTTTGCAGGAAATGTTAACTGTAAAATCAGATGACGTAAACGGAAGAACCAAAATGTATAAAAATATCGTTGATGGTAATCATACGATGGATGCTGGTATGCCTGAGTCATTTAATGTATTGATTAAAGAAATACGCTCTCTGGCTGTAAATATTGAACTTGAGCAACAATAACTAAGCTCATCAATATTTATTAATAGCCATGTTTATAACAGCCAGATAAAAAGAGGACAAGCTCTTGAAAGATTTAATGAATTTTCTAAAACGTCAGGGTCGAAATGATGACTTTGATGGTATTCGTATAGGATTAGCCTCGCCTGCCATGATTCGTTCTTGGTCGTATGGGGAAGTAAAAAAGCCGGAAACGATTAATTATCGTACATTCAAACCTGAGCGTGATGGTTTGTTTTGTGCAAAGATTTTTGGTCCAGTTAGTGATTATGAATGTTTGTGTGGTAAATACAAAAGATTAAAGCATCGTGGTGTGATTTGTGAGAAATGTGGTGTTGAAGTCACTATTTCTAAAGTAAGACGTGAAAGAATGGGTCATATTGACCTGGCAAGCCCTGTTGCACATATTTGGTTTTTGAAATCACTGCCTTCAAGAATCGCATTGTTATTAGATATGACGTTGCGAGGTATTGAGCGAGTACTTTATTTTGAATCATTTGTCGTTTTAGATCCGGGTATGACACCTCTAGAGCGAGGTCAATTGTTAACAGATGAAGAGTATCTGGATGCAATCGAAGAGCATGGTGATGAATTTGATGCAAAAATGGGTGCAGAAGCAGTCTATGACTTGTTGCAGTCAATTGATTTAAAAGAAGAGATTAATATTCTTCGTGAAGAAATTAATGCGACAAACTCTGAGACAAAGATTAAGAAATATTCTAAGCGCCTTAAAGTAATTGAAGCGTTGGTTTCATCAAGTAACCGTCCTGAATGGATGATTATGACGGTACTGCCCGTTCTTCCTCCAGAGTTGCGTCCTTTGGTACCTTTGGATGGTGGACGTTTTGCAACCTCAGATTTGAATGACTTATATCGTCGGGTAATTAATAGAAATAATCGTCTAGGAAGGCTTTTAGACTTAAGTGCGCCAGATATTATTGTGCGTAACGAAAAAAGAATGCTGCAGGAATCTGTTGATGCCTTGTTAGATAATGGTCGTCGTGGAAGAGCGATTACGGGAACTAACAGAAGACCGCTTAAATCATTAGCCGATATGATTAAAGGTAAGCAGGGTCGATTTAGACAGAACTTACTAGGTAAGCGTGTTGATTACTCAGGGCGATCAGTGATTGTTGTTGGGCCAACTTTAAAGCTACATCAATGTGGTCTTCCTAAAAAAATGGCATTGGAATTATTTAAGCCATTTATATTTAGCAAGCTGCAATTTCGCGGATTGGCAACAACCATTAAAGCTGCAAAGAAAATGGTTGAGAGAGAAGGGGCTGAGGTATGGGATATCCTGGAAGAGGTTATCCGTGAGCACCCTATAATGCTGAATCGTGCACCTACGTTGCATAGATTGGGGATTCAAGCATTTGAGCCAACATTAATTGAAGGTAAGGCTATTCAGCTTCATCCATTGGTATGTAGTGCGTTTAATGCCGATTTTGATGGCGATCAAATGGCGGTTCATATTCCATTGTCAATAGAAGCGCAGTTAGAGGCAAGAATATTAATGATGGCGACAAATAATATTTTGTCTCCAGCGAATGGTGAGCCGGTAATTAACCCGTCTCAAGATGTTGTTTTGGGTTTGTACTATATTACTCGTGAAAAAATCAATGCTAAAGGAGAAGGCAGTTTTTTTGGTGATATAAATGAGATTAACAAGGCTTTGGATGCCAAAGCGGTTGAGCTGCAAACTAAGATTCTACTTCGTGTCACTGAAAAAATAAAAAATGAAGAAGGTGAGCTGGTTACTACGGTTTCAAGATATGAGACAACGGTAGGTCGCGCGCTAATTTGGGATATTGTTCCGGAAGGAATGCCTTTTGATGTTGTCAATGTTGATATGACTAAAAAGAATATCTCCAGTTTGATTAACTACAGTTATCGTCATTTAGGTAATAAAGATACGGTAATGCTGGCTGATAAAGTCATGTATTTAGGCTTTAAATATGCAACTAGATCTGGTGTATCTTTTGGTATTGAAGATATGGAAATTCCAGCGAAAAAAGCAGGAATTTTAGAGGCAGCTGAAGCAGAGGTTCGTGAAATTCAAAGTCAATATTCATCTGGTTTGGTAACAGATGGTGAGCGATACAATAAGGTAGTTGATATCTGGTCGCATGCAAACGAACAAGTTGCGAAAGTGATGATGGAAGGTTTGGGTGAGGATGATGCGATTAATGCTGATGGAGAAAAGGTTAAGCAGAAATCGTTTAACTCAGTATTCATGATGGCCGAGTCGGGAGCGAGGGGTTCTGCTGCTCAGATTCGTCAGTTAGCAGGTATGCGTGGATTGATGGCTAAGCCGGATGGTTCGATTATTGAGACACCTATTACAGCTAATTTCCGTGAAGGCTTGGATGTATTGCAATACTTTATCTCTACACATGGTGCTCGTAAAGGTTTGGCTGATACGGCATTGAAAACAGCGAACTCTGGATATTTGACGCGTCGATTGGTTGATGTGGCACAGGATTTGGTTGTTTCAGAAATGGATTGTGGAACCACAAATGGTTTGACTATGACACCTATTATTGAAGGTGGTGATGTTGTAGAGCCGTTGTCTGAGCGTGTGCTGGGGCGTGTTGTTGTCGGTGATGTGATGGATCAAAAAGGGCAGGAAATCATTATTCCGTCGGGAACAATGATTACTGAGTCTATGGTTTCGTTGCTTGAGGATAATGCGATTGATCGTCTGTTGGTTCGCTCGGTAATTACATGTGAAACTCGTCAGGGAATATGTGCAAAATGTTACGGACGTGATTTGGCTCGAGGCCATATGATTAATATTGGTGAGGCGATAGGTGTTGTTGCAGCTCAATCGATTGGTGAGCCAGGAACGCAGCTGACTATGCGTACATTTCATATTGGTGGTGCGGCTTCAAGGTCAGCTGCTGTTAGTAATGTTCAAGTGAAATCAGCGGGAACAATTAAGCTAAGTAACTTAAAAACGGTTAAAAATAAAGATGGTCATTTGGTCGCGGTATCGCGTTCAGGTGAGGTTGGGGTGATGGATTCATATGGAAGAGAGCGTGAGCGCTACAAAATTCCATACGGCTCGGTATTAACGTCTGGTGAAGGCGATAGTGTTGAAACCGGTGATATCATTGTTAACTGGGATCCTCATACACACCCTGTTGTAACCGAGGTAAAGGGTTTTGTTCGTTTGATTGAATTTGTTGATGGTGTAACAGTACAAGAACAGTCTGATGATATTACGGGTTTGACTTCTAGAGTAGTCACTGATCCAAAGCAAAGAAGTGCTGCGGGTAAAGAGTTGCGGCCTATGGTTAGGCTGCAGGATGAGCAGGGAGATACTATCAACTTACCTGGCACTGATATTCCTGCGCAGTACTTTTTACCTTCTGGAGCGATTGCTGGTATTAAGGATGGTAGCGAGGTGGCAGTTGGTGATGTATTGGCTAGAATTCCACAAGAATCAAGTAAGACTAGAGATATTACCGGTGGTCTACCACGGGTAGCAGATTTGTTTGAAGCAAGAAAAACGAAGGATCCAGCAATACTGGCTGAAGCGACAGGTATGATCTCTTTTGGTAAGGAGACCAAAGGCAAGCAACGTATTGTTATAACGGATTCGGAGGGAGAGGTGTATGAAACATTAATTCCTAAGTGGCGTCATATTACCGTTTTTGAGGGTGAGTTTGTAGAAAAGGGCGAGACCATTGCGGAAGGTGAGTTGACTCCTCATGATATTTTAAGATTGCGTGGTATTGAAGAGCTGGCTGACTATTTGGTTAAAGAGATCCAGGATGTTTATCGACTACAGGGTGTGGGAATTAATGATAAGCATATTGAGTCAATTATTAGACAAATGTTGCGTAAAGTTGATATTACGGCTTCAGGTGAAACGGATTTTGTAAAAGGTGAGCAAGTAGAGCGTGGTCATGTTAATGCGATTAATGATCAGATGGAAAAAGAAGGGAAAATTCCAGCGAGTTATGAGTCGGTGCTTTTAGGTATAACAAAGGCATCGCTTGCGACGGAATCGTTTATTTCGGCGGCATCATTTCAAGAAACTACACGTGTACTAACGGATGCGGCTGTAAGGGGTATTAATGATAATCTTAATGGTCTAAAAGAAAATGTGATTGTTGGGCGATTAATTCCAGCAGGAACTGGATTGGCCTATCATGAGCAGCGTAAGAAAAAACAAGCAAGTAAAGTGGCGGCGGTAGCGACTAAAGAAAGCGCAGTGGTTGATACAGTTGAAGTTGAAGAGGCGTTGAAGCAGGCGTTAAATACAGAGCAGTAAAATAAAACTTGACCTGGGTCTCATGTGAGGAGTAAGATACACGGCTCACATGAGCTATGGCTCGGTGTCAGGAATAAGTGGATGTTTAGGGTTGTTATGAATTGATTTATAGCAGTTCTTTTTATTATCTGACAATTAAATTTTGTATATCGGAGTAGATAAGTTATGGCAACGATCAACCAGTTGGTTCGTAAGCCTCGTGCTAAAAAAGTAGAAAAGAGTAATGTCCCAGCATTGAAGGCCTGTCCTCAGCGTCGTGGTGTTTGCACTCGTGTATACACAACCACGCCTAAGAAACCAAACTCAGCAATGCGTAAAGTTGCAAGAGTTAGATTGACTAGTGGTTTTGAGGTAAGTAGTTATATTGGTGGTGAAGGTCATAATTTACAAGAACACTCTGTGGTCCTGATTAGGGGCGGAAGAGTTAAAGATTTACCAGGTGTTCGTTATCACGTGGTACGAGGAAGTCTTGATACTTCTGGTGTTGATGGTAGAAAGGCGGGTCGTTCTAAGTACGGCACCAAGAAGCCTAAATCATAAGGAGTTAAGGGATGTCTAGAAGAAGAGCGGCAATAAAAAGATCAGTTTTACCAGATCCAAGATTTGGTAGTGAAATGCTAACTAAGTTCATGAACTTATTGATGATAGGCGGAAAGAAGTCTGTTGCAGAAAGTATTGTTTATGGTGCATTAGATACTATAACTACTAAGGGTCATGAAGAGCCATTAGAAGTGCTTTCTAAAGCATTGGAAAATGTACAGCCTAGAGTGGAAGTTAAGTCTCGACGGGTTGGTGGTGCAACATATCAAGTGCCTGTTGAAGTGCGTCCAGCACGAAGAAATGCTTTGGCAATGAGATGGTTGATTGAGGCAGCACGTAAAAGAAATGAAAGAACAATGTCTACAAAGTTAGCTGGTGAATTGCTAGATGCTTTTGAAGGTCGTGGTGCGGCTAACAAAAAGCGTGAAGATGTTCATAAAATGGCTGATGCAAATAAGGCGTTCTCTCATTATCGTTGGTAAGATTTTATAAAATAAGGTTGTAGTTGTGGTTCGAGAGACACCGATTGATCGCTATAGAAATATAGGGATTATGGCACATATAGATGCGGGCAAAACAACAACAACTGAAAGGATTTTGTATTACACCGGGATTTCACATAAAATAGGTGAGGTTCATGACGGTGCGGCCACCATGGATTGGATGGAGCAGGAGCAGGAGCGAGGGATTACCATTACTTCTGCTGCAACAACTTGTTTTTGGAGTGGAATGGAAAAGCAGTTTCCATTGCATCGTATCAATATTATAGATACGCCAGGGCATGTTGACTTTACTATTGAAGTGGAGCGTTCCTTGCGTGTTTTGGATGGAGCGTGTGCTGTTTTTTGTGCAGTCGGTGGGGTTGAGCCTCAGTCTGAGACGGTATGGAGGCAGGCTAATAAGTATGGTGTTCCAAGGGTTGTTTTTGTTAATAAAATGGATCGCTCGGGTGCGGATTTTTTGCGGGTTGTTGGGCAAATAGAGTCACGCTTAAATGCTGTTCCAGTGGTAATGCAGTTGCCAATAGGTGCTGAAGAAAGTTTTTCTGGGGTTATAGATCTCATTAAAATGAAGGCAGTTTATTGGGAAGAAGATAATATGGGGATGGCCTTTGAAGAAAAGGTGATTCCAGAGCAGTTGCTCTCAGAAGCTGAAGAATGGCGTGAAAAAATGCTTGAAGTCGCAGCTGATGCAAATGATGAGTTAATGGAAAAATACCTTGAAGAAGGTGAGTTAACTAACGAAGAAATAAAACTGGGGATTAGGTCTCTGGTGTTGGAAAATAAGGTTGTACCAGCGTTTTGTGGTTCTGCCTTTAAGAATAAAGGTGTTCAAAGTTTGTTGGATGCGGTAGTTGATTATTTACCCGCACCTACAGATATTGAATCGGTTACAGGGCTCGTTGATGGTGCTGAGGTATTACGGCATGCAGATGATTCTGAACCATTTTCAGCTTTAGCTTTTAAAATCGCAACAGACCCTTTTGTTGGTTCTTTGGCTTTTTTCAGAGTTTATTCTGGCGTTTTACAATCAGGAAGTGTCGTCTTTAATCCGGCAAAAGGCAAAAAAGAACGTATTGGGCGTATCGTCCAAATGCATGCAAATAGCCGAGAGGAAGTTAAAGAGGTGCGGGCGGGTGATATAGCTGCGGCAATTGGCATGAAGCTTGTTACAACCGGTGATACTTTGTGTGATCTTAAGAATCAAATTGTTCTTGAGAATATAGAGTTTCCTGAGCCAGTTATCTCAATAGCAGTAGAGCCGAAAACTTTAGCAGACCAAGATAAGATGAGTTTGGCTTTTGATAAGTTGGCTCAAGAAGATCCGTCATTTAAAGTAGCAGTAGACGAAGATTCAGGGCAAATGATTATTTCAGGTATGGGTGAGTTACACCTTGAAATTATTATTGACCGCTTAAAAAGAGAATTCAGCGTTGAGGCAAATATTGGTGATCCGCAGGTTGCGTATATGGAATCAATTGCTAAAACGGTAGAGTGCGAAGGAAAATTTGTAAGGCAAACGGGTGGTCGTGGTCAATATGGACATGTATGTTTGAAAATTGAGCCCATGGAAAGAGGGTCTGGTTATCAGTTTGTTAATGAGGTTGTTGGAGGGGTTGTTCCAAAGGAATATATTCCAGCAATTGATCAAGGAATACAAGATCAAATGGAAAGCGGCGTTATGGCAGGTTTTCCAGTTGTAGATGTAAAAGTTACTTTATTCGATGGTTCATATCATGATGTCGATTCGAATGAAATGGCTTTCAAAATAGCAGGATCTATAGGCTTCAGGGATGGGGCAAGAACTGCAAGTCCTGTGTTACTTGAGCCGGTTATGAAGGTTGAAGTAGTTACACCCCAAGATTATGTGGGGGATGTTGTTGGTGACGTAAATAGGCGTCGCGGAATTGTTCTAGGGATGGATGATTCGCCAGCGGGAACGGTACTGGATTGTGAAGTTCCATTGGCGGAAATGTTTGGTTATGCAACTGATTTACGTTCGGCAACACAAGGGCGGGCAACATACAGTATGCAGTTTGAAAAATATAGCGAAACACCTGCAAGTATTGCGGAAGCTATTATTAATAAAGTTTTATAAATATTGATATTAAGGTATTGACTCATGGCTAAAGAAAAATTTGAAAGAAATAAACCCCATGTAAACGTTGGCACAATTGGTCACGTTGATCACGGGAAGACTACATTGACAGCAGCTTTAACAAAAGTTATGGCTGAGGCAATGGGTGGAGAAGTTAAAGCATTTGATGAAATTGATAATGCACCTGAAGAAAGAGAGCGTGGTATTACTATTGCGACTTCTCACGTAGAGTACGAATCAGAAACTCGTCACTACGCACACGTTGACTGTCCAGGTCACGCCGATTATGTGAAAAACATGATTACTGGTGCTGCTCAAATGGATGGTGCTATTTTAGTTTGTGGTGCGACTGACGGACCTATGCCTCAAACACGTGAGCATATCTTATTGTCACGTCAAGTTGGTGTTCCATACGTTGTTGTTTTCTTAAACAAAGCAGATATTCTAGCAGACGATTGTGGTGGTCTTCATACAGAAGAGTATGACGAAATGCTTGAATTGGTTGAAATGGAATTGCGTGAGTTATTAGATCAGTATGAATTTCCTGGTGATGACACTCCAATTATCGTGGGTTCAGCACTAAAAGCATTAGAAGGCGACACGAGTGAAGTAGGTGTTCCATCAGTTATCAAGTTAGTTGAGGCTTTGGATTCGTATATTCCACTTCCAGAGCGTGCTATTGATGGTGCTTTCATTATGCCGGTTGAAGATGTATTTTCAATTTCAGGTCGTGGTACGGTTGTAACAGGTCGTATTGAGCGTGGTGTTGTTAAAGTTGGTGAAGAATTAGAAATCATCGGCATCAAAGAAACTGCTAAAACAACTTGTACTGGTGTGGAAATGTTCCGCAAATTACTAGATCAAGGTGAAGCAGGGGATAACGTTGGTGTTCTATTGCGTGGTACTAAGCGTGAAGAAGTAGAGCGTGGTCAAGTATTGGCTCATCCTGGTTCAGTAAATCCACATTCTAGATTTAAAGCTGAAATATATGTTTTATCTAAAGATGAGGGTGGTCGTCATACGCCTTTCTTCAACGGATACCGTCCGCAGTTTTATTTCAGAACTACCGATATTACAGGTGCTGTTGAATTGCAAGATGGCGTTGAGATGGTAATGCCGGGTGATAACGTAACTGTAGAAGTTACATTGATCAACCCAATTGCTATGGATGAAGGTTTACGCTTCGCGGTACGTGAAGGTGGTCGCACAGTTGGTGCGGGTGTTGTTGCTTCAATCATCGAGTAAAATAAATGTCAAATCAAACTATCAGAATTCGCCTTAAAGCATTCGATCACAAATTAATCGATCAGTCTGCTGGCGAGATAGTAGAGACAGCAAAAAGAACAGGTGCCCTTGTAAAGGGCCCTATTCCGTTGCCTACTAAAAAAGAGCGTTTTACCATATTGATATCTCCGCACGTAAATAAAGATGCGCGAGATCAGTATGAGTTAAGAACATACAAAAGATTGCTTGATATTGTTGAGCCAACTGATAAAACTGTAGATGCATTGATGAAATTAGATCTTGCAGCTGGGGTTGATGTTCAGATTAAGCTTAAGTAATAAGTAACTTTTAATAGAGAATACTTTTTATTAAGTATTTGTAAGTACGAGGAATTGGCAGATGTCAATAGGTCTAATTGGTCGTAAATGCGGTATGACCCGTGTTTTTACTGATGATGGTGCATCAGTGCCTGTAACAGTATTGGAAATTAATTCTAATAGAGTTGTTCAGGTGAAAAATGTTGATAACGATGGTTATCGAGCAATTCAAGTTGCCTTTGGTGATAAAAAATCTTCTAAGGTAGGAAAGGCATTAGCAGGGCATTATGCTGCAGCTAATGTAACAGCAGGTCGTAATTTGATTGAATTTAGACTTGATGATGGCGAAGGTGAAGATCTTTCTGCTGGTTCCGAGCTTGCTTTGGATGTGTTTGTAGAAGGTCAAGTGATTGATGCTTCAGGTACAAGCATCGGTAAGGGCTTTCAGGGTGGTATTAAGAGGCATAACTTTGGGATGCAGGATGCAACGCACGGTAACTCTATCTCACATAGATCGAATGGATCTATTGGTATGTGTCAAACCCCGGGGCGTGTTTTCAAGGGTAAGAAAATGTCAGGACATATGGGAGCAGCTAAAAGTACTGTTCAGAATCTAACGATTCATGCCATTGATGTCGAAAGAAATTTAATTTTAGTAAAAGGCTCAGTGCCTGGAGCTAAAGGCGGTGATGTGGTTATCACTCCTGCCATGAAAATGCGTAATAAAGGTTAAGTTATGACTTTGCAAATACCTGCAATAAATGACAAAGACTCTGCAAGTGCTGTTGAGGTTGCTGAGGAAGTCTTTGGTCAAGAGTTTAATGAAACATTGGTTCATCAGTTGGTTGTAAGATACCAAGCGGCAGCTCGTGCTGGAACAAAAGCACAAAAGAGCCGTTCTGATGTAAGTGGTGGTGGTGCAAAACCATGGAGACAAAAAGGGACAGGACGCGCAAGAGCTGGTACAATGAGCAGTCCAATTTGGCGCTCTGGTGGTGTAACATTTGCTGCGCAGCCTAGATCTTTTGAGCAAAAGCTAAACAAGAAAATGTATAAAGTGGGTATCCGCTCTATATTTTCTGAACTTTTGCGTCAGGAAAGAATGGTTGTCAGTAATGACACGCTTCCAACGACGCCTAAAACTAAAGATTTAGTTGGTAAGTTATCATCGGTCGATGCAAAACGTGTTTTGCTAGTCGCTGAAGAATTAACTGAAGAAATGGTTTTGGCATCTAGAAATATACCTTATGTTGAAGTGACTACAGTAGAAGGATTGGATCCGGTTACTTTGGTTTCAGCTGATAAGGTTATTGCAACACCAGCAGCCATTAAAAAAATTGAGGAGCGTTTGTCATGAGTCTTGAAAAAAGTAAATTGGCAAATGTCTTGTTGGCGCCAGTAGTGTCTGAAAAAAGCACGATTGCTGCTGAAAATAGTAACCGTTTTGTATTTAAAGTACAAAAGGTTGCTACTAAATTAGAAATCAAGAAAGCCGTTGAATTAATGTTTGATGTGGAAGTCGATACGGTTCAAGTGCTTAATGTGAAGGGCAAGGTTAAACGCTTTGGACGTGCATTAGGTAAGCGCTCTGATTGGAAGAAAGCTTATGTAAAGCTTAAATCTGGTCATGATATTGATTTTGCTTCGGCATAACAAATAATAAACATAAACATAAACGGTAGAAAGCAATGGCTATTCTAAAATCTAAACCAACTTCCCCAGGTTCACGGTTTGTAATACGTGTTAAAAATGATGCTCTACATAAGGGTAAGCCATTTGCACAGCTATTAGAAAAGAAAAGTAAATCTGGTGGCAGAAATAATCAAGGTCGCATAACGACTCGTCATATTGGTGGCGGTCACAAGCAGCATTATCGTGTTATCGACTTTAAAAGAACAAAAACTGATATTCCAGCTGTCGTAGAAACAATTGAATACGACCCTAACAGAACGGCAAATATTGCGTTGTTGTTATTCAAGGATGGTGAGCGTAAATACATTATTGCTCCAAATGGAATTGAAGTCGGTCAGGAAATACTTTCAGCAGAAACAGTTCCTGTTAAAACGGGTAACTGCATGCCGTTGCGTAATATGCCTTTAGGTGCAACAGTTCACTGTGTTGAGCTTAAGCCAGGTAAAGGTGCGCAAATTGCGCGTAGCGCTGGGACATCTGCACAGTTAGTTGCAAAAGACGGAGCGCATGTAACTTTGCGTTTGCGTTCTGGAGAGATGCGTAAGGTACTTTCTGATTGTAGGGCTGTAATTGGTGAGGTTTCAAACTCTGAGCACAACCTAATATCGTTGGGTAAAGCTGGTGCTTCGAGACATAGAGGAATTAGACCTACGGTTCGTGGTGTTGCCATGAATCCAGTAGACCATCCGCATGGTGGTGGTGAGGGTCGTACTTCGGGTGGTAGACATCCAGTTTCACCTTGGGGTACACCTGCTAAAGGTTACAAGACTAGAAAAAATAAACGAACTGATAAGATGATTGTCAGACGCCGTCATAAGAAATAAGGGGTGTAAGAGTGCCACGTTCAATTAAAAAAGGTCCATTTATTGACCATCATCTGCTAAAAAAAGTAGAAGCAGCTGTTGCAAGCAATAATCGGAAACCAATTAAAACCTGGTCTAGAAGATCTATGATTAGTCCTGATATGTTGGGCTTGACTATTGCGGTTCATAATGGTCGTCAGCATATACCAGTGCTAATATCCGAAAATATGGTGGGACATAAGTTGGGTGAGTTTTCGCCAACTCGTACCTATAGAGGCCATATTGTTGATAAGAAGGCTAAGAGGTAAGAATAATGGAAATTTCAGCTAAATTAAGCAATGCTCCACTTTCTGCCCAAAAAGCCAGATTGGTTGGTGATCAGATTCGTGGATTACCTGTTGAAAAAGCATTAAATACTTTAAAATTCAGCACAAAAAAAGCATCTGAGATAATGGTTAAGGTTTTAGAATCTGCCATTGCAAATGCAGAGCATAATGAAAGTGCTGACATTGATGAGTTGTTTGTATCAACAGTGTTTATAAACGAAGGTTCAACATTAAAAAGAGTGCGTGCAAGAGCGAAAGGTCGTGCAAATCACATTCTTAAAAGAACCTGCCACATAACAGTTAAAGTCTCAGAATACGAGTAGAGGGTTAATAATGGGTCAAAAAGTACATCCAACGGGTATACGTCTTGGAATTGTTAAAGATTGGACATCAAGATGGTATGCAAATAGCCAAAACTATTCTGTGTTCTTGCTTCAAGACTTGAAAGTTCGTGAATTTCTAAAGAAAAAGTTGTCGCACGCTTCGGTTAGTCGTATACAGATTAATCGTCCTGCAAACAATGCTCAGATTACTGTTCATACCGCTAGACCGGGTATCGTAATTGGTAAAAAAGGCGAGGACATTGATGTTTTGAGACAAGAAGTTTCAAAAATGATGGGAGTTCCTGTCAAAATCAATGTTGAGGAAATTAGAAAGCCTGAGCTTGATGCAACACTTGTTGCTGAAGGAATTGCGCAGCAACTTGAAAAAAGAATTATGTATCGTCGCGCAATGAAAAGAGCGGTGACTAATACAATGCGTCTTGGCGCAGAAGGTATTAAAATTAATGTTGGCGGTCGTCTAAACGGTGCGGAAATTGCTCGTGGAGAATGGTATCGTGAAGGGCGTGTACCTTTGCATACATTGCGTGCTGATATTGATTACGGTACAGCAGAAGCAAATACAACGTACGGGATTATAGGCATAAAAGTCTGGATCTTTAAAGGCGAAGTATTTGACATGGAGGCGCATAACGCTGCGCCATCTACTAAATCTAACACTAAAAAATAGTTGAAGGGAAAAGATTATGCTTCAACCTAAAAGAACTAAATTTCGTAAGCAACACAAAGGTAGAAATAACGGTGTTGCTGTTCGTGGATCTTCAGTAAGTTTTGGAGAGTATGGACTTAAAGCTACTGCTCGTGGTAGAATTACTGCCCGTCAAATTGAGGCGGCACGTAGAACAATAACTCGTCACGTCAAGAGACAAGGAAAAATGTGGATAAGAATTTTTCCTGACAGACCTATTACTAAAAAACCATTAGAAGTACGTATGGGTAAAGGTAAAGGGAGTGTTGAATTCTGGGTGGCTAATGTTAAACCAGGTACCATGATGTATGAAATTCAAGGTGTACCTGAAGAGTTAGCAAGAGAGGCATTTACTTTAGCAGCTGCTAAATTGCCTGTTAAAACAACCTTTGTAGCACGGACAATAATGTGATGAATGCGACAGACTTACGTCAAAAATCTAAAGAAGAATTAAATGTATTGTTGCTTGAGAAATCTCGTGAACAATTTAATTTAAGAATGCAAAAAGGAACTGGCCAGTTGGCCAAACCGGATCAAGTGAAGAAGGTTAGACGAGATGTTGCCCGTATTCATACGATTTTACATGAAATGGCGAGTGCATAGGCATGAGTGAAAATATACAAAAAGTTCGTACAGTTACAGGGTTGGTTGTCAGTGACAAGATGGATAAAACCATTGCTGTTAAGGTTGAGCGTTTAGTAAAATTTCCAATTTATGGAAAATATGTTAAACGTTCTACAAAATACTTAGCACATGATGAGCAAAACCAAGCAAAAGAAGGTGATATTGTTTCAATCACCTCTTGTAGGCCTTTGTCAAAAAACAAAACCTTCAAATTGGTTTCAGTAGAAAACTCGGATTGAAGCTTTTAATTATTAATTGATATGATTGGGATTTAACAATGATTCAGATGCAAACTAGCCTTGATATCGCTGATAACAGTGGTGCAAAAAAGGTCATGTGTATCAAGGTATTGGGTGGCTCACATAGAAGATATGCCGGTATAGGTGATATTATCAAAGTGAGTGTGAAAGACGCTATTCCTCGAGGAAAAGTAAAGAAAGGTGAGGTGTATAACGCCTTAGTTGTAAGAACTCGCAAAGGGGTTCGCAGACCAGATGGTTCTGTGATTCGTTTTGATGGAAATGCAGCAGTTATTTTAAATGCCAATTTACAGCCAGTCGGTACCCGTATTTTTGGACCTGTAACACGCGAATTAAGGGGTGAGAAGTATATGAAAATTATTTCCTTAGCTCCTGAAGTATTGTAAAGGTAGGTTCAAATGCAAAAATATAGACTGGGTGATGAAGTTGTCGTGCTTATCGGTAAAGATAAGGGTAAGCAAGGTAAATTGTTAAAAATCATCGGTGATCAAAAAGCACTAGTTGAAGGAATCAATAGGGCTAAAAAACATACCAAGGGAAACCCAAATGCTGGTGTTCAAGGTGGCATTGTTGATCAGGATATGCCAATCAATATTTCAAATATTGCATTGTATAACCCTGAAACAAAAAAGGCAGATAGGGTTGGCTTTAAGTTTCTAGATGATGGAAAGAAAGTCAGATATTTTAAATCTACTAATGAAGTTGTGGACGCGTAGGGGATATAAAAATCATGGCTAGACTAGAAACAGAATACAAAGATAAAATCGTACCTGCTTTAAAAGAGCAGTTCAGTTACAAAACGGTTATGCAAGTACCGAAACTAACCAAGATCACTTTAAATATGGGTGTTGGTGGTGCTGTAGCTGATAAAAAAGTATTACAGGCTGCGCTTTCTGATATGGAGAAAATATCCGGACAGAAACCAGTTGTAACATTATCAAGAAAATCAATTGCTGGTTTTAAAATTCGTGATGATATGGCTATTGGCTGTAAAGTTACTCTTCGTAGTGACAAAATGTACGAATTTTTAGACCGTTTGATTAGTATTGCTATTCCTCGTATCCGAGATTTTCGAGGAATGAGTCCTAAAAGCTTTGATGGTCGTGGAAATTATTCTATGGGTGTGACCGAGCAAATAATCTTTCCTGAGATTGATTATGACAAGATCGACACACTTCGCGGTATGGATATTTCTATCACAACAACAGCCGGAACAAATGAAGAAGGGCTTGCTTTATTGAAGCTTTTCAATTTTCCATTTAAGAACTAAAGGGCGTACAAAATGGCTAAAAAATCGATGATTGCACGTGAAACAAAGCGTACAAAATTAGTCGAACAATATGAAGTTAAAAGGAAAGCTCTGAAAGAAATTATCAGAGACCCTAAAGCTTCATTTGAAGATAAAGAAGCGGCTCATTTGAAACTGCAAAAACTTCCACGCGACTCTAGTCCTTCTAGAGGTCGTAACCGTTGTAATCTTACTGGACGACCACATGGTGTCTATCGTAAGTTTGGTCTTAGTCGAAATAAACTAAGAGAAGCAACTATGCGTGGTGATGTTCCTGGTTTGTCTAAGGCAAGCTGGTAACTAGTTAACTAGTTTTTGGAGAATATATAATGAGTATGAGTGATCCAATTGCAGATATGTTGACCAGGATACGTAATGGTCAATCTGCAGGAAAGAAAAATGTAAAGCTGCCTTCATCAAAATTGAAAGTGGCAATTGTTAAAGTTTTAAAGGCTGAAGGTTATGTAACAGACTTTTCAACTGAAACTAATGGTAGTCACACAGAGATGACAATCGACCTTAAGTACTATCAAGGCGTTCCAGTCATCGATAAAGTCAAAAGAATCAGCAGACCTGGTCTTAGGATTTATAAATCTAAAGATGAGCTTCCAAAAGTTCAAGCTGGATTGGGTATTGCTATCGTTTCAACTTCTAATGGTGTAATGACTGACAGAGCGGCGCGTGCGATTGGGCACGGCGGTGAAGTTATCTGCACTGTTTACTAAGGAATTGGTGAGAATATGTCAAGAGTAGCAAAATCACCGGTCGTTATTCCTAGTGGTGTAGACGTTAAATTAGATGGTTGTGATATAACAGTTAAAGGTAGTGCGGGTCAGCTTTCTTATAAGATACATCAAGATGTGTCTGTTGAGATTAATGATAATGTTATCCAGGTTAAGTGGGATGATGCTATTAAAAAGGCGGTTGCACAGGCTGGAACAACAAGAGCTTCGATTAACAATATGTTAACGGGTGTTACAAAAGGCTTTGAAAAGAAATTAACTTTAATTGGTGTGGGTTACAGAGCAGCAATTAAAGGTAATGCATTGACACTTTCGTTAGGCTTTTCTAATCCAGTTGAATTTGTTGTGCCTGAAGGTATTACTGTTGAAGCGACAAGTCAAACAGAGTTAGTTGTTAAAGGCGCTAGCAAACAGCAAGTTGGCCAAATCGCTTCTGAAATTAGAGCGTTTCGTCCACCCGAGCCTTACAAAGGTAAAGGTGTTAGATATACAGATGAGTATGTCGCTAGAAAAGAAGCTAAGAAGAAGTAGGTTGAGATAATGGATAAAAAAGCATCACGATTAAAAAGAGCGTTGAGACAGCGTTGTAAGATTAAGCAATTAGGCGTTAGTCGACTAACTGTTCATAGAACATCTCAGCATATTTATGCGCAAGTAATGAATGAAGAGGGAACAGCTACTGTTGCCAGTGCTTCTACTTTAGACGCGGATATTAAAGCAAATCTTAAAGCAACGGGCAATGCAGAGGCTGCAGTAGAAGTTGGTAAAGCGATTGCAAAAAAAGCGTTAGAAGCGGGTGTATCAAGTGTTGCATTTGATCGTTCAGGTTTTAAATATCATGGTCGCGTTAAAGCATTAGCAGATGCTGCACG
>ENA-OSET01001458-OSET01001458.1-sediment-metagenome-genome-assembly--contig:-NODE-1458-length-24465-cov-2.514925_pt1 | contig 24465 bp, 20 predicted proteins | sample MGYA00237882_ERZ534229 | MGnify/ENA primary metagenome ERZ534229 (study PRJEB26408, sample SAMN06266212) | sediment metagenome | isolation source: Hudson Canyon methane seep mesocosm | place... | reverse complement strand
GCATCCTTTTCCTGCAAATGGGAAGTCCCGTAACAGGTACAAACGTAGGTTTTTTCAGAATCAGCCTCAAGATAGACTCCAGTTCCCTTGATTCCAATAACGGCTGTAACGGTTCTCAATGTACGCTTTTTCCCGGCAAAAACTGAAAGTATTGCTCCTGATCTGAGACTGAATCCGGAAATTTCGTTTTGTTTCCTGTCAAGTGTAGGGTTAAGTTCCAGTCTGCTGTTTCCACGGATAAGAAATGCATCTCTACCAATAACAAAGACAGCAGATCCGGCTGATCCTGTACTGATCGAAGCATCATTTTCTACAAGCACACCATCAGTTCCTTTCAACTGGTCGGGCCTGATTCTACGTCCGTTAATGAAAACTTCACCAGTGATTTGTCTCATACCGGCAGGCAGAGTACAACTGTTCAGAAGAAACACGATCGTACCCATCACTCCCGCGAATGAAAGAAATTTCAGCACCTCACGCCTGCTGTACTGATTTATTTTTTCAAATGAATCGTTATCCACTTAATAGAAACCCAAATTTGGTGGTTTTAGTTGAAACCAATATATACCTTCATATTGTATTTTTTACAAGTAATTGGGAATTTAATGAAATAGATTTACATCTTAATTCTCCTCCCAAATCCACAAATTGTTTTGCTCTTTGATCAACGCAATTGTAAATTATGAAAATTATTTTATAATTTTTTTATTTTAAAATAATAATAAATTAGTCTGTATTACCAATATATTATCCCAGTATTTAATAGATTATTCAACTTTTTCCTATCCTGATTATATTTTCAGGCAACAATATTGCTACATAGAGTATAAGGCCGTTAAAACTTTCGGCAGCATTGGTGATAAATTCTAAATTTCCGGATAAGTTTTCTGGAACAGTGAGTTTGGAAAGATAATAAACAGAGTTTTCGAGAAAATAGTATGAGCAAGGTTTTTTACCCATTTACTGAACGGCCCAAAACAGAGCAGAAGTCGAAGAATGAAGATTGGCAAATAGAGGAGAACTACCTTAACCTCTGGGGCTATTTAAGAAGGAGGTATCCCAATGTTGATTTGGAAGATAAAAAGTTTTTGGATTTAGTCGAACTGAAAACTACACTCGAAGGTCCGCATAAACTGAGAGAATGGAACGAAGATATAGCTTCTGTCAGGAAGCATTGATCCCCGGTCGTAAGCCAGGCCATTCAAGGGTACAATTTCATGAAGTCCTTTGACAGCAACGACAAATCTTTTGAAGAGCGTTTTGATCCTGAGCTCCGTACAATTGGAGATTCCCAACTCCAAAATCATGATCAGGAAAAAGAACAAACTCCCACCTCAAAATTTTTTCGGTTAGAATTTTCTGAATCGATTCCGCTTGAGACAAAAACATTTTTGAGCGAAAAACTTCCCGACATGCTTGATTTTCCAGGCAGATTAGGTTTGAAAATAAATTACGCCAGCCATCTGCTGCGTTTTATTGATCAGACAACATACGAGACTGAAATCGGCTCACCTCTACCAAAAAATGTTACACTTCCTGCCTCACGAATAGATTCCTTCATTGATTCAAGATCATTCAAGGTGACGATCATTCTGCCAAAAAAACTGGAAACTACAGAAGTTATCGTCAACATTACTCGCAATGTATTTTCAAAATTATTCGGAAATATATTCTTCAATGAGCAAATCCTGCCTCTTGAGTTTTACCAGCAAAGTGTGAAAGGACAAAAACAAATTACTGCCGCAATTCCTGAAATACTGGACCTGGTCAAAGAATTTAATTTTCATTCAGATAGTTTGGAAGGACATTGTGAAAGTGTTGCAAAGTCATACCGTCTTTCCATGGAAAAAGAGGGAGATCAAATTCGGAAGCAATTGATAGATGAGTGGCGCGAAAAGTGGAAAGCTCAGTCACTCTCAACCGAAGAACAACATACACTTTCCTCCATTTTTACCGAGTTTAAGGAATTGTTCCGGACAAATCCCGAGCAATTTAATCAGAAAGTGAGTGAACGAGTCAAGCAGTTGAATTCACATTTACATTTCATTCTGCCCCATGAGATGCGGGTTTATGAAAATTTTGAACAAGAACACTTCTCACATTACATCCGCTCTGTGCTTCACAAACTGGAAGAAATTTCTGCTCTTGCCGGATTTATTGAAGAACTGTACGAACAATTGAAACAACCTCCGGAAGCTGTAGAATTAGACGGAGTCGGTACACAAATTCGATCCAGAATGCGACAGTTGAGAAAAGAGAAAAAAGTGATTCTCTTTTATGTTCCGGAGATGCCGCAAAATTCGGAATTGGACCATATACGGCAAAAATTTCCATTGCGCCTGATAAAAATGCTTCCTTCCGGAACCCCTTTGAAAGAATGGTCAAAAGAAATAAAAAAGATGGAAAAGCACTATGCCGAGTCAATTTATTCTAAACTGTATTCTGCACTTCACAGTTTAAGTGCGTGGACACAGTCGCCGGAGGAATCAAGGGCAGCAGGTTTTTTGGAAAGTGCTGATGGTCTGCGCCTGAAAAGGCTTATGTCAGTTATGAAATTTCGATTGCCGGCAATCAAGTCAATACAGAGTTCCCTTGGAGTGTTACTGGACACCAACGAGGAGGCAGTACTGCAGGCAGAACCGGACACGGTCCCTCAAAGACAGTTGATACCTCTGGATGATTTTAGAAAAGCCTGGAGCTATTTCTGCTCTTCGGTGCTGACTTTGCTTTATTATCAGGAGTTCACTGAATCAGCAGGGCTACCGCAAGGTTTCAGGGCCGATAATTACTTTAAATCAATCCTGGAATTTGTGGACCGGCAATGTTCACGCGGAATCAATCATTTTCACATAGTTAAGTTGTTGTGGCTCATTTACGAAAAAAAACCGGAAAACGATGCTTTGACATTCATTCTTTACTGTATTCAAAATCCCCAGGATATTCTGCGTTACACTTTACATCAGGTAATGCGCCCGCAAACGGACAAAACACCGGTAAAACGCCGCCTGGAGAAGCTACCCCATTATGGCGAAGCTTTGATCACTGCATACCAAAACCGGCTGCTGGAAGCCCTTGTCTAAGCTGCAGCGCTTCTTTTAGTGAGGTATCAGCTTTATTTTTGGACTTATTGATTTCGGCAGGGATTTTCTGGGCGACTGCCAGTGGAAGAAGATAAGGCTTCAATTTGAGAGATTTCAGTGGGAAATCTGGATAAGATTAGAGGCAGAGATAAGAATGAAGAACAACTCCATTGCCGCAATAAATGCCAGCACTTTGGCTCCTCTTTGCAGAAAACTAAACAACAAAGCTAGAAAACAAACAAAAGTAACGGAGGCCAAAATGGTAACCCCTAAAAACGGTATTACATCACCATAACCTAACATTGCTGTCCATCGCCAGCCGGTAGGCGCTCCGGTTTTTTCAAGAAACTGCGTTAAAGATAATGACCAGTACTTAGGCAGTTCTTCCAGCGGAACGAGCGGAGTCAGCACTCCGAAAATATACAAAATGAATCCCATAATCAGAACAAGTAAACCCAGATTACTTACGTGATATATAATTTTTGCGTATATATGCTGCTCTGGAGCATTTTCAAAAACTATAGATTTTTCCATTAGTTCTCCAAGTTTGTGCTCAAATACCAAAAGCTTTCAACAGGGAACGTACTCCTGCCAAAAGAAGAACTGTGATGACGATGTAACGAATTACAGTTGGTTTAACTTTTGGAAGCAACTTTGAACCAATTCTTGCCCCCAGCATGATACCGACCATTGAGGGAACAACTATTATTGGCAAAACTGCTCCTTTATTCATGTAAATCCAGGCCGCTGTGCTGTCCGTAATTGAAAGCGCAAAACTGCTTGTAGCAACTGCGACTTTTACCGGTGCTCCCATCAACAAGTTCAAAATAGGAACATTCGCCCAGCCTGCACCCAATCCAAAAATACCTGCCAGCAAACCGACGACCACAAAACCGAACATACCTCTCTTTGTGTGGTGAACAGTCCAACTAACTTCTTTGCCCGTAGTTTCTTCGGTGTAAATACCATTGATTTGCAAAAGCTCGGTCAATTTGTTTCCCCTGCTCACTTCCGGGTTCTCCGTGTTTTTTGCAAACAGCATGATGAAAACGATAGCGATAATCGTTAGACCCAGGCTCCCGTGAATATATGCCGGATTCAGTGCAGAAAGCCAAAGTCCCAGAAATGCCCCTACAATTGCAAAGGCAGAAGCAATCAACGCACCCGGTAGCGCGAGCTTCAAACTAGCTAGGTTTTTTTCCAGTAAATGTGGAGCAGCAGCAAGTGAACTGCCGAGGGCAATAAACAAGCCTGCACCACGGACAAAGTCGATGTGAAACGGGAAAAAACCACTAACCAGAGGGACAAACAAAACACCGCCGCCAATTCCGGCCATTACACCGAAAACACCCATGAAAAAGGTTGTGAAAAATAAGGCCGTCGGCCAGCCCCACCAGGGCATTCCAGATATTTCCGTAGAAGCGGCCCAAAGTAAAGTTGGAATAAGTAGTAAAGCGGGAATTAAACTGAATTTGACCAGGATACTCTTCTTCATTGAGGGTGGCTCCCTTACCGTTCCACAGGAAAGCCTGCTATCGTCCAGTCTGCCATTCCGGAACTGTTGATACAGACAACATTTTCCAAACACTGCATTCCAAGCATTGTGTAAACAGTTTGTGCCCTGCGTCCAGAGTGGCAATGTACAAATATTCTTTGATAACTGCTGAGCTCTTCAAGAAACGACTGTTCGTTACCCATGGGAATATTTAAACTACCGGGGACATGACCTTGAGAATACTCGTTGGGCGTCCGTACATCAATTACCCTCTCTGTAGATTTCAGATTATCCAGCAACTGATACAAATCATTCATAGTATAATTATCTTCATTTACATGACCAAGTTCCAGTGAAAAACCGCATTGAAGATTCTGAGAAACAGTCAAATCAATGCGTTTAGGCTTTGGCAAATCCAGATTTTTCATAATTTGGACAAATTTTTCCAACGTTTGTCCGCTGCCAATTCTGGGATTAAAAGCTTTTTCTTCTCTGATACATGAGGCTGTACGTCCCAGATAATCATGACCAGGATAAACCAAGGTGTCGTCCGGATAGGAGTACAGTTTTTGAGTAATACTTTCATAAAGTTTTTCCGGATCACCCAACTGGAAATCGGTGCGTCCGCAACCGCGAATCAACAAAGAGTCTCCTGTAAAGAGCATCCCTTCCGTATAAAAACTGGTACAGGCATCTGTATGTCCGGGTGTCGCAATTGCTTTGAGGCTAAAGTGTCCAAACTCTAACTCATCTCCATCTTCAAGAAGAATATCTGCACATTCAATTCCTGCAGGCTCACCAAAAAAACTTTTTGCTCCAGTAGCTTCACGCAGCATACATGAAGAAGTAACATGATCCGCATGGACATGATTATCAATTACGTATTTTAGCTCAACTCCCAGTTCTACATGAACTGTAGACTTAGATCAAATTGCTCTTTAACCGGATCAATTATCAGGCCTTCCATAGTTTCAGAATCAAACAAAAAATACGTGAATGTTCCCGTATCCTTGTCGAAAAATTGTCGCAAGACCAACTGGGGATGGTTTATCCATTGACTTTGTCATTATAATTCAGGTACAAAATACTTCCTTTATCAAATCGAATAATTGTGTAATTTGATCGTTGGAAAAACTGTAAAAAGAGTAGGTTGTTTCACGTCGTGAAACTAAAACGCCTCGGCTTTTCAACAAAGCTAAGTGCTGTGACAGAGTCGACTGTTTAATTCCAGTGTAGTATTCCAGTTTCTGGACTGTTTGTTCACCCTCGCGCAAGGCACACAAAATACGCAGGCGGGCAGGATGAGACATAACCTTTAAACACTGTGCTGCAGTTTCAATATTTGCATCCTGCTCGCCAAATAGTTGTTCGAGCTCACGTTTTAATATTTCGTTTTTACTTGCTGAAGTTTTCATGGTATCTCCTTTTCATTAGTAAATATCGTAATATACAAATATAAATAGATCAAATTTATTCTCTGAATACCAGAAAGCAATATCCAATTCCTGTTAGGTGAACTTGATAAAGAAAAATTGTATAAGCATGCATTACTATTTATGTTACTGTAATTATTACTGATATTTTCTCAAGATTCCACGGATCCACATCCCGCTAAGTTTTTCAATATTCCAGAGTAAAATGTTCTAATAATCCACAGGGAATGGCATGTTTTTCGCAGGGTTTTAATCAATGATTTAACAATATTTAAGTTATTAGGAGGCAAATATGAAATGGTTAAAATTTGAAACTCATGAGGAAGAGGAAGTATCAGATCCTGAAAACTCCTATATTTTAGTTTATTTGGGTCCTGAAGCTCTAAAACACGCAGTCATAGTAGATGATTTTGGGACATTCCAGGACAGTCCGGAGTGCATTCCCGGCGGACGTCTTTTAGAGGTTGGTCGTCAATATAGTTATCGTTTGCGGCAAGTTGCAGATTTGGTTGAAGAGCCCCTGGAAGAACAAAAAATTCTTATGAAAGCACAGTCAAAGCGCAACTTTCACGCAGAAATACGACCAGAAAAGCGCCTTGAGAAAAAAGAGGATGACTTGATGATTGGTGGTCCCAATGATTCTTATCCAGAATCTGCAATAGGCGACGCCGGTAACACGGGAAATACCAATGAACCGCAGCAAAATGTGAAGCCAGAACAAGTTCCATTTAAGGACCTTGAATCACTTTTTGTAAAATAGTCAGGACTTAATCAGGCAGTGAAATCTGCTGCCTGGACATATTCAGCCTCATAACACTTTTAATTCAAAGGCTGAATTTTCCCTCTCCGCAAAGTCAACAGCTGCATTTCACGTTCAACTTTACCCTTTTCATCGAAGCGTAAATTGCCGGTAACACCGGGAAACATCTGCATATTTAACAAGGCATCCCGCAGATCGCGGTGGCTCTGATTTCGCTCGTCTTCAATCAACCGCATCAAGATTATCAGCGTATCATAGGCAAAAGCAGTATAAGCTGTAGGACCAATATAATTTTGATGCCGATATAAAATCCGTTCATGCAGCCTTAACAGTTGCTGCATGGCAGGTGTTTTACTTTGCTGGAAAAAACTGTCAACAAATACGGGGTTTTTCACTCCTCGAAGTCCCGGAGCATACGGCAGGGCTGAATCATTCCAACCACTATCTCCCAGAAAAGTCGTTTTTCTCATTTTGTACACTTCACTGTATGGAAAGATGAGACTTAAATTTTTTACACCACCCGAACCAACGGCTACAAAAACGGCATCAAAGTTGTGAATCGGCACTTCCTTCTCTTTAAGTTCCTTCAAAATTATTTTGTCTTCTGTACCCAAACGTCTTATTTTGCCTGTGAAAGTATCGAATTCGTTCACTAGACTTTTTTGACCTTCATCCTTAAAACCTTCAACTGCAACTACTTTGCATCCCTTCAGAACTGCGGCATCCCAAAATAGTCTCATTTTTTGTCGACCTTCCCGTGTTTTTGCATAAAGTATCAGGAAACGGCAAGCCTGGAGCTCACTCGTTGCATATTCCAACAATTCTTGGATTTCCTGTTTCCAGCTTTGATTATTACGAAATATAAATTCGCCAAGTTCCGGAATGTTTTCTGTCAAAGAAAGAGAAATTAAAGGAACCCGCAAACGCTCAGCTTCTTCAGCAGCAGCCTCTGATGTTTTCCGGGCAAGAGGTCCAATGATGGCAATCACCCTTTCCGTCTCCACCAATTCACGGACCAAGCTTTTGGTTATTTCCGGATTCAACTGTGAATCACGTACCACAAGTTCCCAAGAATCTTCAAATTTCTTCGAATCAGATCCCGCCTGGGCATTGTCTTTATCTTCTGATTTGCCGGTTATTTCATTTTCTTGCGAAGCCTCATCGTCACCCATGTTTTCAGGCACTGCAGGAATTTCGTTTGCATGAAGTGCCAGCCACAAACCATTCATAGTTTGCTGTGCCAATCGGGAAACTTTTACGCTGGAACTGCTCAAGGGAAGTATTACCCCAATTCGGCGAGGATTGACGTTCAAAGCATTTGTATAGCGGATCTGTATTTGCTTCAAAACTTCAAGCTCTTCCTGATCTCCTATTACCCTTGCAGCAGACATTCTTTGCTCTAAAATCCCCAATGCATCACGGTAACGTTTCAGTTTAGCCAGAAGTTCCAATTCCATTATGAAGATTTTTTTCTGCAGCCATTTAACATTCTTATTATTCTCTGATAAAATTCGCAGTATTTCAGGAGACTGAACTTGATTTAACAAACGATTCAATTTTTCCATACTGGCAACATTAGCAGTTTTTGCTTTATTCATTCCTTCAAGGCGATATTGTATTGCAGTTAAAAGATCGCCTTCAAGAAATGCTTCGTTACTGAGAATGAACAAAAAATCACTGCGGAATTTTGCTTCCAGAGTTTCCACTGCACGTTTCCTGAAAATCAAATTTTGACTGAGAGGCTTATGCTGAGCCATCAGTGATTTGTTCAAAAAATAAAACATCAAAGAGGCCATCTTACTTTCTGGACGTTCGCTCAAAAATACTTCTGCTAACTGCTCTGCAGAAGACCACTTTTTCAAATAATAAAGCAATTGTACTTTCAGCCGTGTACGCTCATCAATCTCCAACTGATCTTCTATTTCCTCGTACATTTCCCTGGCCGCTACCGGATCTGATATGAGCAGCCTTTCAATTTCTGTTATCAGCATTTTTATTCCCGCAAATTCTGAATCAGCCCACTCCACCCTAGTTTCTGCATTATGCATTTCTGAAGCAGTATCCAGGTTAGTGGATGTAGATTGCTCTGTACTGCTAAACCAGGGAAAAAGTCTGCTTAAAAAAGAGCCTGAAGGATTTTCGCTTTGATCTTTCTGTTCTATCAAAGGCACGGCTGGTTTTTGAGGAACTGTTGAAAAATTTTGTCCGCCGGTTTCAAGAGGAATTAGGAACGATTCCGGCAGAACTGTAGGAGTGGAGGACAAGTCAGAAGGTCTCAACGGAATATTTTGCAAAGTAAGCTCCTGTTTGCCGAAAACATCCTTATTTTCCTCCAACCACTCGCTGTCACTCAGCAAACTTTGGGCATGAGCTGTTACAGTTACTGTTTGAAAGTTCCACACGCTCAGTAAAGTGACAAGTAAAATTGGGGAAATTATAACTTGAAGTAAAAACACTTTGTATGCCGTTTTCTTTAATTGTTTAAAGCTGTAATTCTGGCCGGAATTCGGTGGTTATCTTCCCGAATTGTGAGCTGTTGACTGTCAAAATACTCTAACAAATCAATTGCATGTTTGCGAGAAATGTTTAGTAATTCTTTGAATTGGATTACAGTAATGTTTGGATTTTCACTAAAATAAAACCGCAGACTTTCTATAATTGATGCAATTTGCTCTGGAATATAGTGTAAATCCTCTGCAACCCGTACAAGTCGTTTTGAATGTGCTGCAGATTTGAGTAATGTCATTCCATCCTTTTCGTTTAAACCCAGTTCCTGGAGTAAATGTGTACGGCGTAAAGGTTGAAAACCACCGGACTTAATCAATTCAAGGCAGCGTGCAAGACTGTCTTCCCTGCTTTGTGATGCCTGCGGCTGATGTTCTGCTAAGGAAATATACTGATCATTTTGTGTAAACAGACCAACCTTCACCAGATATTTTAGCAGTTTTTCAACCTCTTTTTCTGTAAAAATCAAGGAAAGTTTACCACCAAGTTCAGAACGGGTCATCCCATCGCGATCAGGGAATTTTGTGTGATGCTGCTCCAACGCTTTGCTCAAAAATTTGCCGATTCGCACAATATGCTCCACATGCAGATAACGTCCTGTGAGAGGTTCAACACAAAGTACTTTCTGCTGACTTTGCAAAAGCTGTAAAGCTTTTCCGGACTGCCTGCTGGAAAGGCCGGTACGAACCGAAAATTCAGACTCAGTTACTCCCCGAACAGACTGCAAATAGATCACTTCTTCAGATCGAATATTTTCATCACCAACATGAAGACGTTCCAGCCGTTCAGGAAGTTCGTGCTGTACTCTCCTGGATTTACCGGGAGAAGGGTCAATCACCATTCCTCCACCTAAGGTAATCATTGGTGAATAACTCCGGACGATAAATCGGTCTCCATAACTACCGCTTACCAAACTTTCCAAACGTAATTGAACCAGCGCTGTTTTTCCAGGAGACAAAGTTTCACCTTCCAACAAAGCAATTCGTCCAAAAACTTCCTTGCTGCCAAGATGAACGCGAACACGGGTCCTGTTTTTCAGTGGGGCTAAAACGTCTTCCAACAGAGTCAATGACACATTAAGCAAATAACTGTTCAGTAATGATTCCGGATGCGCCAACTGGTCACCACGCTGAATTTCTTCTTTGGCGATTCCTGCTAAATTCAGGGCGGCCCTCTGTCCTGCATTAATCTCTTTGACTTCCTGGCCGTGGTTCTGCAATCCTCGAATACGTACGTTCCGCCGTTGTGGATATTGCAGTATTTCCTCATCTTGTCTAACGGTTCCGCTGAGCACAGTTCCCGTGACGACTGTGCCAAAGCCCTTTAGCGTGAAAGAACGATCAACATGAAGCCTGAATGGTTTTTCTGTTGCCGGATGCTGTATTTGTTTCGGTAGTTTTGACAGTGTCTTACGGAGTTCATCCAATCCTTCACCCCTCACTGGAGAGACAGCTAAAATCGGCGCCCCCTCAAGAAATGTTCCTTTCAGCAATTCTGAAACTTCCTCACGACAGAGTTCGACCATTTCTTCTTCTTCCACCAAATCAATTCTTGTGAGTACCACCAACCCTGTTTGAATTTTCAACAGATTACAGATATTCAGATGTTCCCGTGTTTGTGGCATCACCCCTTCATCTGCAGCTACAACGAGTAAAACTGCATCCAGTCCTGCCACGCCTGCCAGCATGTTGTGAATAAATTTTTCGTGACCCGGGACATCCACGAATGCCATTTGATTTCCTTGTTCATCCTCATAATGAGCAAAACCAAGATCAATGGTTATCCCACGTTTTTTTTCTTCTGCCCAGCGGTCCGTATCCACTCCAGTGAGAGCCTTGACCAAAGTAGTTTTTCCATGGTCAATATGTCCGCTGGTTCCGATAACAAAAGGCCGGGAGGAAAGCGCTGCAGTTTTATTTGAATCCATTTTTTAATGTGGTGGTTTGTATAATTTCTTGTATTTTAAGTAAGATGTTCCCCTAAAAATGTGTAACTCCAGTGAGTGCTAGAATACAGTTGCTCTCAGTAATTGAAAAAACAGGTTCCTGCTTTTCGAACGGGTTGGAGACAATCTTCGTAGTAATGGTATTTAAGAATGTTTGAAGAATTATTGATTTGCGTGTGCAATTATTAAAACAGTTCAAACTGCTTGATATGTTTATTCTAATATCAACATGGACAGGACTCAAGTTCCACAGGAAATATTTCACTGGCTTCAGTAAAAAAGTTTGCTATAATCAATGTGCTACGAAAGATGTTATTTTGTAGAATGAAAAATTAAAGCCGGAAAAGCTTACCTTGATTTACGCTTTCAATTCCGTTTTATTGTCACTGCTTGGTGCGGAGCATAAAGTATAAACCAATTGGGATACAGCTTCATAATCCTGTTCTCAACATGAGCAGAGACCAGTATCCGGGATCAAGTACGGGATGATAAAATTAAAACTTTTCAATAAACCCAACTTATAAGACATCAGGAAAAGATAGAATTGAGACAGCCATAACGATCTATGTTTAATTGTAAAAGATATTTTTTTATTGTTTGTTCAGGGCTTTTGTGGATATTTCCCCCAAATGGAATTTGGGCCGTTGAAAGTTATTTAAGAGATTCTACTCACAGGGGAGTAATAGATCTTTCACCATATCAAATCTTTCCTGAGAACAGGATGGGCAACGGGATTTATCTCGAGAATAAGCTTTTAGACTCACATTCCCAACGTGTGATTCTTAAAATTGTTAACATTAAAAGTACTGAAAGCCACGTATACCTCTTTCGAGATCAAAATGGAGTTTTGGGGCTTAACATTGTAAAAGCTGAGGCAGACAGAGACGCACGTTTTTGGCAGATTGACCCGGAATTTTACCAGTATTCAAACAACATTACCGGACTTAAAAGAATTTTTAGAATATTTCAGAATAATATTCAACCCATATTACCTTACCTCCGGACCGGATCCGGAGTAACTTCTGCTGCAACTCATGTTATATTTTATCATATAGCCGACTCAAAAGAAGTCATACGTCTCAATGCAAGCGGACAGGAAATAAAAACCAGGCTTTACACCTTCAGGCTTCATGTTATTAATCGAAAACTTGGCGATTCTAAAAGTATTGAAAATCTCCTAATTCAGGACGTAAATTATCGCCTGAAACTGGTTTGGGAAGATGAAAATTCTGTCAGCTACAAATTGAGTAACGGGGAAAAATACACTGTCGATTTGCTAAAATATGTACCGGAACTTTTTTAAAAACAGCACTTAAGACCTCGTGAGTCACGAGTTCTAGTAAGATACTAATATTATTGACAACAGCTTGTCTTTTCGACCGAAGAAAGAGATCTGATAAAATACTGATATCGTACAAGATCCCTCACATTCGTTTGGGATGACTCGAAAAATTTCGTTCCTGCAGAGTTAAGACTCTCTTATGTAAATCTGCCTTTCTCAATTTCATCACTTACATTTTAAACATAAAACAATGTCTCCGAATATTTCCTGTTTGATATATGATATGGACGGCCTCCTCTTGGATACAGAAGGCATATACACCGAAGTCACCCAGCAAATTGTAGGTGAATACGGAAAGGTTTTCGATTGGTCCGTTAAGGAAAAGATTATTGGCCGTAGATCTATTCAGGCCGCAGAAATTATAGTTGAAAGTCTGGACTTGCCAATTAGTCCGCAAGATTACCTGGACTCAAGGAAAGACGTTTTGCTGGAAAAATTTAAAGATACTGAGGCCTTACCCGGTGCAAAAGAGATGACCACTCATTTCTTCAAATTGGGGATTCCACAAGCCTTGGCCACTAGTTCATCGTCTCCGATGTTTGAGGCAAAATTTGAAAAACATAAAAAATGGTTTTCGCAATTCGCTCAAATTGTCAGGGGAGATGACCCTGAATTGAAAGAAGGTAAGCCTGCTCCTGATATCTTCCTGCTTGCAGCAAAACGACTTGGGGTTGATCCTGCGGAATGTCTGGTTTTTGAAGACGCGCCTACCGGAACCGAAGCCGCATTGGCGGCAGGAATGTCCGTGGTTGTTGTACCTGATCCCAATATGGATCATTGTCACTACAAAAATGCATCTCAAATAATTTCTTCGCTGAAAGACTTTGATCCAGAATATTGGGGACTGCCCAAATTCGCTGAATCCATTTGACACTTGCCCGGTTCTGATGAAAGTACTTATCACAGGATCATCCGGAATAATCGGAACTGCATTGTCAAAGTCCCTAACCGCCGAAGGTCATTCTGTGATCTGTTTGCAGCACCAGAATAATGAAACGGACTCACCTGTTTGGGATCCTGAAAATTGTTTAAAGGATTTAGTCCGGGTTGGGGAAATCTATTCAGTCGTACATTTGGCAGGTGGAAACATTGCAGTCGGTCGTTGGAGTAAAACAAAGAAAAACCGTATCCTGAACAGTTGGGTCAAAGGAACAAAACTTTTGGCTGAGTATTTTGCCAACTCTAATCAGAAACCTCGGGTAATTATTTCTGCGTCAGCAGTTGGTTTCTATGGTGACAGAGGAGCAGAAATTGTTGATGAAGACAGCAAGGCCGGAAACGGTTTCCTGGCAAATGTTTGTGTACAGTGGGAAGATGCCTTAAAAGTTGCTGTTGAAGCAGGAATTAGAGTAATAAAAGTGCGCTTTGGTACTGTCCTGAGTAAAAAAGGGGGAGCCCTGAAAAAGATGCTGCTGCCGTTCAAATTGGGGCTCGGCTGTGTTTTCGGCAGCGGGGAGCAATATATGAGTTGGGTCAGTATTGATGATGCCGTGGCAATGATTCAATATGTTATGACAAACGACTCATTACAGGGTCCAGTAAATTTTGTCACACCGAATGCCCTCAACAACCGTAAGTTCACCAAATCTTTAGGCCAGGTTTTGAGTCGTCCCACAATATTTCCGTTACCGGCATTTGCCGCGCGCATTGCATTGGGTGAAATGGCAAATGAACTGCTGCTCTCCAGTAACCGTGTTTATCCCTCAAAACTTATGGAAAGCGGCTACAAGTTCCTCCACCCTGAGCTAAATCAGGCCCTCATTAACTTGAAGTAAGCTGAAGCTTTTCTCAATCAGTATCTTGATCTCACTCAACATTGCCGGATCATTTTGTAAATCCTTTTTCTTATGATGGATTGAAATGAAATAATTTTCTCGTTCACTTGCTCCAGAGTGGGAAAAGAAAGATGGGTGCTATCCCACATTTTTTAACTTTGACAAAAAATTTATGGCAAATAAAACCACAGCCACGCTGAACAAAAGTATTAAAATAAATAAACCGGTCAACCAAGCGGCTCCTGCTTGTTTTGCTAAGTTAAGTGTCCATCACATTTTAGTAATCTTTTTGGGAACCCAAGTTCTGGTATCAGCGTGACTGAAATAAATTACACCCCATTTTCTGGAAGTCGAGTTTCCCACTTCTTCCCATTCGGAATTAACTATTTTTTACTCAGTTATGATTTTTCCTATTATTTGATATCTGATGTAAACAGAGCTAAAACAAAATAATCACTGCTCAAACCACTTCCGTCTTCACTTCTACTTTTTTAGGTTTTCTACTTACCAGTCCCTTAAAATCTTCCAAAATCATGTAAAGCACCGGAATCAAAACGAGGATCACAAAAGTTGAAAACAACACTCCAAACGCTAAACTGATGGCCATTGGAATTAAGAATCTTGCTTGTAAGGATTGCTCAAAAAGCATTGGGAGCAAACCGAAAAAGGTAGTAAGTGTGGTCAATAAAATTGGCCGGAAACGGCGTACTCCGGCTTCAACAATTGCTTGTCGAATTGGAGTTCCTCTCTCGCGGGAACGGTTGATGAAATCCACTAAAATCAGTGAATCGTTGACCACAATTCCGGTCAATGCGACAATTCCCAAAACGCTGATGACACTCAAACTGTAACCCATCAGCAAATGTCCTAGAAGTGCTCCAACCATTCCAAACGGAATTGCAGTCATGATGATAACAGGTTGGAAATAGCTCCGGAACTGCAACGCCAACAAGCTGTAAATCAAGAGCAAGGCCACAATACCGCCTTGTTTTACACCATCCATTGTGTTGGTTTGCGCACGGTGTGCGCCTTCAAATGAATATTGCAATTGCGGATTTTGACTTTTAATTTTCAGCAAAAGTTCTTGTTTGATGGAGCGTTGGATTTCTCCTGTGTTACCCACTCCGGAATCCACCAACGCCCTTACGCTCACAATTCGCCGTCCGTCGATTCTCCGGATGGCACTGTAAGATTGACCGTATTTTAACTCAGCCACTTGCCTCAAAGGCAATAGTTTTCCGGTTGGAGACAAGATTACCAAATCATCCAAATCCCTCAAATATCGGCGTTCCTCGAACGGTAAGCGTAGTTTCACGCTCACTTCATCGCTATCTCGCAACAATTTAAAAACTTCAACGCCTTGAAAAGCAGCTCGAATTTGCTGAGTCAATTCTTGTGTACTTAAACCCAAAGTTCGTCCAGCCGGACTGAGACGCAATTGCACTTCACGTTTTCCGTCTTCGGTGCTGTCTTCGATGTTACTGACTCCGGGATATTCACCCAATTTTTCTTTAAATTGCTCGACGATAACCAAAAGTTTATTTATATCGGGGTGACTGAGTTGCAGATCAATATCGTAATTTGAACCCATCGAATGTCGCGCACGGATGTTGAGTGCTTCAATTCCGGCAACTTCGCCCATTTCTTTGCGCCATCTTCTTGAAAATTCGACTGCCGCAAATTTTCGTTCATTGAGAGGTTTCAGATAAACTCGTACCGAAGTTTTGTTAGCACCGCCCCTTCCGACTGTACTGTAAATTCCATCATGAACAGGTTGTCCGGTTTCAGCTTCATATTCACGGAGCAACTTTTCTGCGCTGCGCAACATTTTTTCTTCAACTTCCCGACTGACCGAGGCCGGAGTACCAAAAGGCATTCGTGCGGTGACTGCAATGTTATCGCGATCTATTTTTGGAAAAAAAGTAAATTTCATGTGTCCGCCTGCCACCAATCCTGCGCAAAGTAATATAAAGAAAAGACCGAGCGCAAAAATAGTGTAACGGTAAGCAATACCCTTTTCCAAAATTTTCCGGTATGGTTTGTTGGAAAACCAAAAAAGCGCGGAACTGAAATAATGTCGCGGCGTTTCCAGAATTTTCCCAAGCGGCGCAAGTATCCAAGCCATCACCCGATTGATGTGTGAGAGATGTCCGGGAAGAATAAACATAACTTCCAGCAAAGAAAAGAGCAAAACCGCAATCAAAACATTTGGAATATTTTGGAAAATATTTCCGGTGATGCCTGGAATAAAATAGATTGGAATGAAAGCTGCGATGGTGGTCAGGATTGTGATTAAAACCGGCGGAGCGATTTCAGTTGCGCCGTCCACAGCAGCATCCAATGGCGATTTTTTCATTTCCTGATGCGCATAGATATTTTCGCCGACCACAATGGCATCATCCACCACAATTCCCAAAACCAAAATAAAGGCGAAAAGCGAAATCATGTTGATGCTGGAATCGGTGATCGGCATCGAAATCATGGCACCGGCAAAACTGATGGGAATGCCTATCATAATCCAAAAAGACAAATCCACTCTTAAAAAAAGTGACAATGTCAGAAAGACCAAACCCAGTCCCAACCATAAATTTTTCATCAATAAATTGATGCGATCTTCCAAAATGATGGATGAATCTCTCACAATTTGTGTTTGTACACTGGATGGTAATTGTCTTTTTAATTCTTCCATTTTTTCATGAACGGCTTTTGAAACATCGGTTGGAGTTTGCTCGCCGACACGGTAAACCAAGATTCGTTCCGACGGTTTTCCGTTGTATCGTGAACGAAGATCTGACTCCTCAAATCCATCCGAAATGTGGGCAATATCGCCCAAGCGCAAAATTCCCTGGTCGGTTGTTAGCAGCGGAATTTCCGCATATTCCGCCGCCGTGTAACGACGCTCTTTGGTGCGAATGAGCAGATCACCTCCGACAGTTTGGATTTTTCCTCCGGGCATATCAAGAGTTGCCTGGCGGATGATTCCGGAAATTTGATTCAGCGTGAGAGCATGTTGCTGCAAGGCAGATTTTGAAATTTCGAGTGTCATTTCAAAACCCCGCGACTGTTCCACATCGACTTGCGTGATGTCCGGATGCGTCAACAAAGTGTCCCGAGCCATTTGAGCCAACTCAATCAATGACCGCGCCGGTGCATCTCCATAAAGTGCGATATTCAAAACTTCTCTCCGCCTTCGAGGTAACTGCACCTGAGCATCATCGGCCTCTTCAGGAAGAGTCGTCAATCGAGTAACAGCCGATTCCACATCGTCAAACACACTTTGTTTGTCCGCTCCTTTTTGCAGTTCAATCCGGAAACTGCCCATGCTTTCTTTAGCAGTTCCGGTAATTTTTTTGATTCCAGTTATTCCGGAAACCGCATCTTCAATCGGCAACAATATTGATTCCTCAATTTCATCAGGAGTTGCACCAGAATACGGAACAGCTATAACAATAAAATCGAGATCAAACTCAGGAAACACTTCCTGTTTGATATTAGAAACACCCATTACTCCGGCCACTAAAATAATGACCATCAGCAAATTTGCCGCGACTTTATGTTCTGCCATCCAACGAATCATGACTCCTCCTTATGTGATTCAGAATTTTGTTTTCTTAGGTTATTCTCTCGATTTTGCCATTTTCCATCCCCTTGTTCACCTTTTCCATCTCCTCGTTTCCTTCGCCTTTTCCTTTCTCCTGAAAGCTGCTTCCTTCTTCCGTCCCCCTTTTTCCTGATTTTTTCTTTCCCGGCAATGCGGATTTTCAGCCCATTTGCAGCACCTTTGATGGGAGAAATGATAATCTGTTCTCCCGGCTTTACGCCACCAGAAAGATAAATATTGTCTTGATCAAGATGTGCGATTTTCACTCGCCGAACCTCCAACTCACCCTCCAAGGCAATCCAAACTGTGTCCTGATCCCGCAATGCTTGTGCCGGAATGTTGACCACATTTTCCAGTTGTCTTCCGGGAATGGTCACATCGACAAAAGCTCCCACAAAAAGAGGCATATTCGAGGTTTGGGGAGTCGGCGGACTTTCCGAATTCGCTGTTCCCACAGTATTAATTAGCGTGTTTTCAGAAGTTCGTTTGTTTTTCGACTTCACCTGTGACTTGCGTTTCAGGCGAAAGGGGTCCTCAGCTTCAGCTATCAATTGCACCATCATCCCACGCGGTGTCAGTTCCAGCAAATGCCGTTTCACCGTCGCATTCCAAACGGACGCAGAAATCATTCCGGCTAAAGAAACAGTTGCAGGAAATTGAAATTGATTTTCGCCGTCAAGTGATGTGGAGGATTGAGGCAGCCAATCCATGCGACCCATCGGCAAATCGATCACGACCTCAGCCTGATCACTGCCCAACAAAACCGCCAATTGCGTTCCGGGATTAACATATTGCCCCAAATCCACATTTTTTGACTGCACTACTCCGTTGAAAGGTGCCTTCAAACGCGATTGCGACTGCCGGATGCCAATGCTCAAAAGCGGATCGCCTTTTTTGAAAAAACTGCCTTCGTTCATTTTTGGACCAATCCAAATTACTTCTCCACCAATACGTGCGCTCAAGATTACTTTTTTTGCAGCACGAACGCGTCCATGAGTTCTTACCTCAATTTGTGGATTGCTCAATGTTGCCTCCATCACCTCCACCAAAGTTCCCCGTTGAAAATTTGGTTTTTTGCGCGCTTTCGGCTTATTTTTCAGCAAGGCTACAGTAACTCCGGCACCTAATCCAAGTACCAAAACAGGGAGCCAGAATTTTAAATTAAATAATTTTTTCCACATGTATTCGTTTCAGTCAAATAGTTGATGGAGATTTGGGTAAATGCAAAGAAAACATTGCCCCTTTTCCCGTATTGCTCTGAACATCGATTGTACCTCCGTGTGCTTCGATAATTGTTTTGCACAAACTCAAGCCCAACCCGTAGCCGCCGGTTTTCCTGTTGCGTGACTTGTCAGTGCGATAAAATGGTTCAAAAATCAAATCCAACTCCTCATCCTGAATACCGGGGCCGTGATCCTGAATTTCAATGAGCGTTCCTGCATCACTCTTTTTCAAACGAATTTCAACCGGAGCATTTTCCGCTGGAGAATATTTGAGTGCATTGGCCAGTAGATTTTTCAGTACTGTTTCGATTTGTTCTGCATCTGCGAAAGTTTGACACGTTTCCGGGGCATTCTCAAAGCGAATCCCAGGAGTTTGTCCTTCAAAAGTAATACAAATATCCTGAATCAACTTTACCAAATCTGTTTTTTGTAAATTCAACTGACCATATTCACTTTTTAAGCGGGCAGTTTCCAAAATTTCGGTCACCATTTGCTCCATTTCCTGAACATCATCGAGCAAACTTTCACGCGAAGCATCTTCCGGAATAAATTCCAAAGCAACTTTCATCCGTGTCAACGGCGAGCGAAGTTCATGACTTACATCGAGTAAAAGCTGTTCTCGTGCCGACAACATTTCCCTGATTCGTTCTGACATACGGTTGAAGGCTTTTGCCAAATTTCCCAGTTCATCACCTCGTTTTTCCGGAAGTCGATGCTCCAAATTACCTTCGCCTAAAGCAGAAACACCATCCGAAAGCCAGTTAAGAGGTTGTAATATTTTGCGTAAAATCAGCCAAGTTCCGGTTAAAACCAGCCCAACCAATCCCAATGCTGCAAAAATCCACGGCAGTGCAAAACGGATTCCGTACCACTCGTCCTTGATTTCTGCAAAAATAAAACGGCCTGTTTTCGTTTCAACGATCGCCACACCTTGTCTGTGATAGCGCCCAAAACGCAAATCGGTTACAAGTGGGCGAAGCGGTTGTACTAGCAAACGAAAACCGGGATCACTAGATTTTCCCATCCACTTGCGGAAATGTATTTTCTGCAAAGGAGGAATTCCCGACCCAGTTTCCCATGTTTCATTTTCACCTTCATAGCGAATAATCAAAAACAAACGCTGCGATAATTCACGTGCGTGTTCCAAATTAAGGTTTTCCTCTAAATCCTTGACAAGATACGCTCCGTACTGGGCCAGGTTATTACGGAAAAAATTTCTCTGATTTTCCCTGAAACCATGCCAGCTAATTGCTGAGATGCCCATCACCAGTAAACTTCCTGAAATCAGCATAACTGCAATCAATTTAGTAAAAACGGAGTTAAAGGGGCGTTTCAGCCATTCAAGCCTCATTTTCACCTCCAATAAACAAATATCCTGTGCCCCAGATAGTTTTGATAAAACGAGGATTTTTTGGATCATCACCAAGTTTTTGACGCAAGCGGCTCATGGTAATGTCTACAGAGCGGTTGAAGGCATCCCATTCAATGCCTCGTAATTCTTCAATAATTTGGTCACGATTAAGGACTTTCCCTTTGTTTTTTACCAGCAAAACAAGGCACTCAAATTCATTTAATGTCAAATGCACCAATTTGTCATCAACCCGGACTTCGTATTTATGGGAATCAATGCACAAAGCACCAATAGTTTTTATTCCGGATTTAGATTTTGTCTGTATCCGTCGTAAAATAGCTTGAATTCGTGCCACCAATTCGCGCGGTTCAAATGGTTTTGGCAAATAATCATCCGCCCCAATTTCTAAACCAACAACCCGATCCATCACTTCGCCGCGGGCAGTAAGCATTACCACCGGAACGCTACTAGATTGGCGTATGGTACGGCAAACTTCAAAGCCGTCCATTTCCGGAAGCATCACATCCAAAATAACCAAATCCGGAGTTTCTTCTTCCAGCTTTTCCAATCCTGCACTCGGCAAGGTTGCTGTCAGAACAGTAAAACCCATTTTGCTAAGATAATCTGTCAAAAGACGATTCAGTTTTTCGTCATCGTCGATGATCAGAATTTTTCCGGAAACGGCAGTGGTTGAAGTCATATTGTTTTAAGTTTGACAAGATTCGCAAAAACGTATCGTGAATGAACAAATTTTTAAAACCTACTTCTTTGTAGAAAAGTTAGGGTGGATGCGCTATCGTTTTTCCACCCTACTTTTTATTTGTATCGTCTCCCCAATTTTCATTGCTCTAAATTCATCGTTCGGAAGTCCGGTTTTTTTCATAGCATCTGCCAATAATTCCGGAGGCTCTAAAAATGGTTCATGCGTTAGTTGAAAAGTTCCCCAATGAATCGGAATTGATTTTTGCGAACGAATTTCTTGATGAACCAAAACTGCTTGAGCCGGATCAAGATGCTGATTAAGCATGAAATATCTTGGGCCGTAAGCACCAATCGGAATCATTGCCAATTGAAACGGGCCTAATTTGTCTCCGATTTCCTTGAATAGTTTTTCGTCGTATGCTGTGTCTCCGGCAAACCATGATTTAAAATTTCCAATTTGAACTGCCCAAGATCCCCATAAACTTTTGTTGGTGTCCCAAGGAGTACGCTTCGACCAATGCACGCTTGGAGTAAAAGTGATTTTCACAGTAAGGCTCCCTTTTTTTGAAAATTGGTGCGGCTCCCACCAATCCAACTCAATCACTTTTTCAGTTGCAATCCCGCGCTCCAAAAACCACGCTTTCAAGCCCAAAGGCACTAACCACGTCACGGAATCCCCAAACATATCGACGGTGCGGGAATCCAAATGGTCATAATGATTGTGCGAAATAACAACAAAATCAATTTCCGGCATTTCCGCAAAAGTAAGCGCCGGCGGCGTGAAACGCTTTGCCCAAAAATCAAACGGAGCCGCATAATCAGTCAAATGCGGGTCGGTCAAAAAATTAATTCCTTGATATTGCACTAAAACAGTAGCATGTCCAATCCACGTTGCACGAGGTACATCCGCAGACGAAGCGGACCTTAAATCGATTTGTGATAACTCCACCTCTGCTAAAATAGATTCAATGTCTTTCTGAGCAACAGAAGGAGTCGGCCCTTCCTTGAAACGCATCGACAACCACTGAAAAATACTTACGCTTCTTTTGGATTTAAAACTATTTTTTCCATGATGCACTTTATTCGAATCATATTTAACATTGTCGGAATAATTTGTTAGCAGCATAAACACACTCACCAAGGTAACAATGCTCAATGCAATGAAAATAGCGGTTTTTTTCATTTATTATTCTTTATTTTTTCAGCTCCGGCAATTTTATCCAAACGCAAATGCAACTGCAATTCCAGTTCATCTTGTGGATCCGCTATAAGACCTCCGGCAACTAACGGCACATCCACATTTAAAGCTGAAAATGTGGTTTTTAGTTGTCCCTCGACCAGAAGAAATCCGGCTTGTTTTGAAAACGACAACGCAAACTTCACTGGAAATATTCCGCCTGCAACTTCCAAATTTCCGGAAACTTCCGGCAGTTGACCTTCCATCATTTTATCCCAAGCTGATTTTTCGAGCCATTCGGAAACGAAACGAATATTCGGAGTGAGATCAGCTTTGAGAATTTCCGGAATGTCTCCGTCGCGTAATGGGTTGCCTGAATCCAGTGTTTTCACAGGAACACTGACTTCAACTTGAGCCTTTTCACCGGATTCTTCCCAGTGCATTTCTGCTGTGACATCACAGCTTTTGCCAATCACATCCACATCGGCAAAAAAGAACATTGTTTTTACTGTTTTGTAGGCCAGACAATGCTCTTCCGGTGTAAAAACGGGTTCTTCAGGAAAAACTAAAGGTGAATTCAGAAGTAGTAAAATGCCAGTTGTAATAATTACGAAAAGCTTTTTAATGCTTGCTGTTCAATGAATCGTGAAAGAAATATACTTCGACATGTAATCAGAAGGCGGGCATGCAATTCCGCCCTACCGTTTGAATGCTCAATGCCAGAAACCACCTCGATGTCTACCCCAGCCGCCTTTTTCAGAACGTTTACGACGCTTTTCCATTTTCTCCACTATTTCCGCCCGTTGTTCTGGAGTCAGTGTGGCATGGAATTTTGCAAAACTATTGGCGAATTTTGGCAATTTGGCTCTTAACTGTTCAAAGCTTCCAGTTAATACTGCTTCCAATTTTTCTGCATCAGCGGTCTCGCTTTTCATTTGAGATAATATTTCATCGTTAATCGTTTGTCTAATTTCCTGCAAAGAGTCTTTTTCAGCAAACAAATCTTCTGCAATTGGCGCGATTTTTTGCGATTGTTCGTCGCTGAGCCCCAATCGATCTGTCGCAAGCTCAGTGGCACGTCTTGGGCTCATCTCTTTATTTCTGCAGCCTGCAAGTGTCAATGGAATCGTGACGACAACCAACAAACCCAAAATTATTTTTCTCAAACAATACCTTGACCTGTATTTACGATTATTCATAATAATTCTTTCAGTACTGAAGTTTTAAATGCTGGTGAATTCAAGTGATTCCCATTTTACAGATAGTTTTTTGGAAAAGCTTTTCCCGGCAGTAACAGGGTGTATCAGTTTGTATCAGTATTAGTGATTGATGGTTTTTCTGAAAATAGTTTTGAGGTATGACGAAAAGTATTTGTTGTATCTTGAATTTTGGACCCAGATTTCATCATTAATTTAATTGTATAATTGACCAAAGCACTTGAGATTGTTAAACTGTGGTATCTTCTTTTTTTAGAACCTGGTATTAAAGCAATTTTTTTAATGAAGGGAATCTATGAGAATTGCAATAATTGTCTTTGTTGGCATTTTATCTTATTCTGCTGTAGTACTACCGGGATATTTTTATTTTGTTCCAGGAGGTGCTGAGGAGATTTCAAATTTAAAAACTTTGACAGAATTGCCGGTGGAAGACGCTGCCAAATCTTCAACAAAACTTAACATAGCAAATCCTGGAGACGCTCCGCCCCTAAAATGATCCGTCACTTATTATAGTTCTAATTTAAAGAATTTCACTCAATTGCCGTAAACTTATTTTACTACATTATTTTTTAAATTATTTGACAATCGGAGGGAAAATGCCCATTCATCTTTCATTTAAAAACATTCGAAACTCAAAAGCTGTTTCCGAGCACGTACATCAGGCTTTTGAAGAATTGATAAAAATTACTGACGATAAATATCCTTTTCACGTTAAACTGAACAAAGTTGCAGATAAATCTTATCATGTGGGCATCAATTGCAGTTACAAAAGCAAGCAACTTTCCAGCAAAGCCGATCATGAAAATCTTTACAAAGCCCTTTCCAAAGGAGTTGATTCCATGAAATCCCAGGTAATCCG
>ENA-OSET01001457-OSET01001457.1-sediment-metagenome-genome-assembly--contig:-NODE-1457-length-24466-cov-25.750338_pt1 | contig 24466 bp, 17 predicted proteins | sample MGYA00237882_ERZ534229 | MGnify/ENA primary metagenome ERZ534229 (study PRJEB26408, sample SAMN06266212) | sediment metagenome | isolation source: Hudson Canyon methane seep mesocosm | place... | reverse complement strand
GTGGCTAATATTCCAATAAGGGTAAAGACCAAAACACCTGACAACCCTTCCATTGCATAATCAGTTAAGCTGATTTGGTTTTGAAAGGTTTCAAAGCCTTCTTTCATGTAATGAATACCCAAGAAAAGAAAACCCAAACCAGCTAAAATATAGCCCACACCTTTTAGTGATTTAGTTTTTTGAAAGATCAGCACGACGCCAAACACTAACATAGGCATAGCATAGGCAGAAATTTTCACTTTCAAGCCAAAACCTGCAATCAACCAGGCACCTGTTGTTGTACCAACATTTGCCCCAAAAATAATTCCCATACCTTCTACTAAGCCAATCAAACCAGAACTTAAAAAAGAAATGGTAATCACTGACACAAGAGAACTGGATTGCATTACCGTAGCAGCGGTAAAACCAAAACTCAGGCTTTTCCACATTTTATTGGTACTCTTTCGCAATATTTTTTCTAGAGTTCCACCCGTAAATGCAGCAAAGCCTTCCTGTAAGGCAAACATCCCAAATAAAAATATCGCTACCCCAGCAGATATTTCTTTAAAATCAGGACTAATCCAAAATCCATAGGCTAAAAAGGCGAGTATTGTTGGTAACAGTATTTTTCTAAGCATGTAGTCTATTATTTTTTAAACGTAACAATATTGTCATATTTCTGTAACGCTATTGTAATACAGCTGACACATTACTGTAATATTATTGTAGTAATAACTTCTTAAATACTAACTTTAAAACAAACCTAAAGAGTCGGAGCTTTGATTTATGATAAAGACTTATTTACTCTTCATAATCCTCATTAGATAATTGCTGCTATTTTTCTATTGATTAGTTTTGATTTCAGCCTTTTATGATCATAAATCAAAGATGCAAGCCCGATGCATATAGTCCATCACCCCCTATTTATTATTGTATTTATTTGACGGGTATTGGTAATAGACAGCTAACCATAACAACCAGATTAAAATACAACTTGTAGCTAATCTTTGCGCGATGCCAATAGGAAGCAGGCTTTGACCAAGCGCTACTGAAGCAGCCGTAGCAATACTTAACCCCCAGCACATGACAGTTGGCATCCGATGCTGAAACTGGAGTATTTGGCGTGGTATTAAATACATAGATAAAACAATCAAAATGAAGGCAACAAAAACAAGCGTAACATGTAAAACAATATTGTCAGCCAATGTAAAAAAACCTGCACCAGCAAGAGAAAATGATGCCGTGATTAAAAGTAGCCGGATGATTATGATACTTTGATATTCAGCAAGAATTTGTTGAGCCGTATAGAGAGCAATCGCAAAAGATAAAAATGCAAAAAACATGTATGAGCCTAATTCACCAAGTGCAAGTTCACTCATTAATTGATCACTTAGACTGTAGTCTGTTTGCACAATATGCAAAGCGACGACTATGCATACAAATCCTAGGACAGCAACGATGAGCAAGATGCTTTTGATTTTTTTCATATCTTTCAATAGGCTGCCTGTTTTATTGAAACTGAGGTGCTACTATCAATTATAGTCTAGAAAATTTGTTTGAATTTATTCTTTATTAGGAGGGGCTTTCTAACCGCGATAGCTCTTGATCTTGTCTCGGTCGCGGCCTAGAGGCCCCTCCTACCTATTGAAATAACACAATATCTCAATTTTTTTAAACCTGTGGTTTGTATATAGTCATGTTAATTTATATGACTGTGAACTAAAAATAGGTTGATCATTTCTAAAGTTGTTTCCATACTATTTTTCAAGACTGTTGGTAGCAGGGATGCTGCCAACAAGGCTACATGGATGTATTCCCGCCGTGTATTGAGGGACAGTATGAAAGCAACCTGCGGTTTGTTCATAGCCATTTTAATTAAATAAAAACAAACTTTGTAGTAACGAATCTACTTAAATTCTTTAGCATAAGAAATCCATTCAGAATAGGGCTGATATTCTTCCAGCCACGGAATCAATTCTTCTGCTGGCATGGGACGAGCTATACCATAGCCTTGTGCATTCATACAACCCAGTTCAATTAATTTAAACCCATGCTCTTTGGTTTCCACCCCTTCTGCAATTACCTTACGATTAAATGCTTTTGAGAGCACAGTAATACCCTCTACAATAGCGTAATCATTTTTATCATCTAACATATCTCTTACAAAAGATTGATCGATTTTAATGGTATCAGCAGGAATTCGACGTAAGTGTGTTAATGATGAATAACCCGTACCAAAATCATCAAGTGCTATGCCGACACCCAACTGATTTTTAAGTTCTTTTATAACCTGACTAATTGAGTGAACATCGCTGATAATACTGCTCTCAAGTATTTCTAATTGTAAATAACTGGAATTAACCTTGGGATAGAGAGCTAAAGTACTTTCTACATGTTTTAAAAACCCATTCCATTGAAGATGGAGTGATGAAATATTAATACTGACTTGCAAATTAATACCTTGTGCTCTCCACAAGTCTAGTTGTTTAAGTGCCTCATCAACAACCCAATTACCTACCTGTGTTTCTAATTCAGTGCCTTCAATATAAGGTAAAAAGTCCAAAGGTGGAATCAAACCTTTGTCAGGATGTATCCACCTAATTAATGCTTCAGCTCCATAGATTTCCCCCGATTGAAAATTAAGTTTGGGTTGATAATAAAGAGAAAATTCATTTCGAGAAAGAGCAGCAGCAATTTCTTTTATCTGTACATGATGCTTAATGATTTTTTGTTCTTCTGACGCATCAAATAAATGATAACGGTTTCGACCAGCAAGCTTAGCTTGATACATTGCAATATCAGCATGCCTTATCAAGGTATCTGGATCAGCATCGTCTAATGGGTAGACGGTCATACCACTACTTGCTGCTATGGTGATAGATACTCCATTATACAGATAGGGTTGAGCTATCGCTTCGTGTATCCGGTTCATTGCTTGTTCACATTGTTCAATTGAATTTATATCACCCAGTAACAAGGTAAACTCATCACCACCCAAGCGAGAGGCTGTATCTTGCGCTCGAAGATTTTCTTTTATGCGTACAGCAACTTCTATTAAAACCTGGTCACCAATTTCATGCCCATAAGTATCATTGACGGGTTTAAATTCATCCAGGTCAATAAAGCAAACTGCGAGCATAGATTCTTCTCGTTTACTATGTGCGATAGCTTGAGAAAAACGGTCAGCAAATAAAGTTCGATTGGGTAAGCCTGTCAACATATCATAATGCGCTAACGATTCCAGAGATTGCTGCTGTTTTTTCGTTAGCGTAATATCAGAAAATAAGCCGACATAATTGCTTACTTCATTATTATCATTGGCTAACGCTGAAATCGTTAATAATTCGGCATAAAGCGTTCCTGATTTTCTCCTATTCCATATTTCTCCTCGCCAAGTACCCTCTTTCTTTAAGGTTTCCCACATCTGGGTATAGAATGATTCATCATGCTGACCCGAAGATATAAAATTTGCGTTTTGACCTATCGCTTCTTCACGACTATAGCCCGTAATACTGGTGAATCCAGGATTAACATCAACAATAACTGCATTGGTATCAGTCAGTATGATTCCTTCGTGAGTATCAGAATAAATTTGTGCTGCAAATTGCAGCTTTTCTTCCGCCTGTTTACGCTCTAATTCGGTAGCAGCTCTTACGGCTAAGCTTTCTATCAGTTTTGTCGAACTAGGCTGTTTATCCGCGACCTTATCATCTAGCATTGCTAGAATCCCAAGTGGTGTGCCATTGATAGATTTTAGTAAAATACCAAAATAACAAACTGCTTCCATATCGACTAATAAGGTATCTTCTGGAAACAGTTCCTGGACATGATCAGCATACATACATGCCCCTCTCATAGTGACTTTTTCACAAGGGCTACCTTTAAGTGGGTATGAAAAGTTGTCAATAATTTTCCCGTTTGCCCATACTGCGATGGTATCAGCCATATCAGTTGTTTTACTGTTAAGCTGAGAAATCAGTGCGTACCGTACACCTTGGGATAACGCCAATTGCTGAACAATTAATTGAAAAATACTCTTTGTGTCATGTCCCCTGGTTTCAGCTAATGTTTGTAATACTGCATCTATCCGCAAACGTTCGGTAATATCCAGCACTAGTGACGCAGCACCAATAACTGTGCCCGATTCATCTTTTAGCGGGGTGTTAAACCATTCGCAAGTAATCTCACCGCCATCTTTAGTCAGGTTTTTATTAATATTAGTCTTTCCACCCATATCTGAAATAAGGTGGTTCCAAACTTCTGTTGTCTGTTTTTTTTCGCTTTCAGGTATCATCAAATCAAAAAGATTCTGATTTTTCACTTCTGCTAAAGAATAACCAAAGATTTTTTCTGCTGCTTTATTCCAGTCAACAACCTGACAACGGGTATTCCATTCAATTAATGCGACAGGACTTTGTTCTCTATATAGCCGTAAACGTTGCTCTTTATGACTGAGTTCAGCCGTTCTTTTTTCAACTTCAGTTTTTAAGTTATTATCACGATCATTAATCTGTTCCAGCATGATATTAAAGTGGTCGGCTAATGTGCCAAATTCATCATTTGTTATTTTGCTGGCTTTGATCGTATAGTCTTTATCATGAGCTACTTTATTTGTAATATCGACCAATTGTTTAAGCGGTATTAAAAAAGCACGATGCATACGTGTTGCAATAATAAAACTGATCAAAAAGGAAATGAATAAGACCGAGCCGGTAATTAATCCATAATGTATAAAATGGTTATGTAAAGTAGGATAATCAGACCTTATTTCGATTTCGGCAATTTCTTTATTTTTAAATATGACGGGGTTTTTAATGACTATTAAAGGGTCTAAAAAGAGACTTAACAACGCAGAAGGTGGAGTAACTTTTTGTTGACGTTGATAACTAGCAAATAAAACTTTTTCCTTAAAAACCTTGGCCGATAATATTTCCTGGTCAGCTTGTAAAGCCTGTAATATTTCAGAGGTAGACGCTTGATCTTTAAATACAATAGCAACAGAGGCATTGCTAGCTATTATTTTAGATTGAACAGCAATTTTTTGAGTTAAGGTACGTTTTATAGAGTAAACATCTTGTACTATAAATGCCCCACCTGAAAGGACAAGAGCCATCAAAATAGTCACTAAATAAATAGACAACAACCTGTTCTTGATAGAATGATTCCAGATAGACATTACTCAATCACTTCTGCTATACGTAATAATTTAGAACTAATATCTAAACCAGAATGACGAACTTGGCCTAGGTTAATGATGAGTTTGATTTTATTCTCCTCTAAAACAAAACTAATTGAACCCCCATTTTTTACGAACTGGCGACTGTTACCTATCAATAACATTTCAGGATATAAGGCTGATAGTTCCGGCTCTGATTCAATAGTATCAGTATTATTAAAGTAGATGATTCTACAATTATTTTGAATATTTAAGCTCTCTATTTGCACAACCTTTAGCTGTTTATTATTGATTAATTCGTGACTTAACTCTTCAAGAAAAGGAACTAATAAGGGTTGATCATATAAACATATGGTAAACGTAGTGTCATGATCCAACTTTTCTGGCCAACGGGTTAGCTCGGCAAAGTGAGTTAGATAAACGGCTTTGATTTGATTTTCTCTATTTAAGCGATTATCTGCAAAAAGATAATCAGCATAAGAGGAAATAATCAAAAATAAAATTAATCCAGCAAATCTTATCACTTTACTGAATAAATTTGGCGTTAGAAGTTCCAAACAATTTTACCCAGTATGCTTCGTTCAATTTGGCTGGAAGAAATTCTCAGAATTTCCGGGTTATATTGCATATGTTGAGAGGCAATTAAATTTTGCCCAACAACAGAGATTTCCAGTTGTTTATATACTTGCCAGGCAAGTCTGGCATCAAATGTAACGTAGGCTTTAATATCCTGCTTCGGTAAACTATCAACATAGCGGAACCATAAATGAGTTGACCAATCAGGCATTAAGTTTAAGTCTGACCTTAAAGAAACTTGTTGTTGTGGTGTTTCCCCTTCTGCAGACTCTGAAGTTGTATCCAGGCTACTGTGTTTATAATGTAAATTGAGTTTTGTATATGAATAAGCAAGATTGAAAGCCACTATTTCATTTGCTTTCCAGGTACTTGATATTTCAACACCATATGTTTCGCCTTGCATTTTATTATCACTGTAAACAGGAATCAGAATATGGGCGGGAGCGGGGGATGTTTCTAAAACTGGTGCATTGCGTTCAAGTGTACGTAACTCATCATAGATATTATAAAAAGCAGATAGATTAAGTTTAAATTTGTTGGAAAAATTAAATTTATATCCAACTTCATAGGCATATACTTCTTCTGAATCAATAGCTGGATTACCAAAAATAGATACCAGACGTGACGGTGTACCAGGAATTGATTGCTGATCAATTCGAAGATCAGTTGAGCGAGCTGGTGTTCTCACTGCACGAGAAAAAGCGGCCCAAATACTATGCTGATTAGTTGGTGTCCAGAGCAGACGAGCGGTTGGCTGGAATTCCACTCCAGTATAGTCATTGTGCTCTATACGCACCGCAATAATAGATTCTAATACATCAGGAATCAAGGTTAATTGATCTTGTATAAAACCGCTAAAAAGATGGGTGCTGCGTTCGACTGGATTGAGCACTATATCTGCTTTTCCTAAAATATCATCAGTAATCAGCCGATAACCCACTCCCCAGTTAATCGCATTCCATTCAGCACTATTAAATTGATGGTTTATTTCAACATCATAAGTGTTGTAAGTTTGCTTAAAATTACGACTACTCCTCTCTGTATAATCATAATAAAATTTAAAATCTAATAGATTATCTTTGGAAAACTGATGATTCCAATGGCTAATCACATTTGAACCTCTAAGCTTTAACCGGACATCTTCAACTGAAGAGTATGGAGGTATTAACAAAGGCTTTATCGAATTGTTATGCCCTGATGTCCCTTCGTAATAATCGCTTTGAATAGTAATACTGTCATTAGCATCCATCTTCCAATCTAAACGGGCACCACCTTGAGCCTGATCCCACTGATCAGCCGTATCAAGTCCAGAACTATCGATAGAGTCATCATGATTGTTATAATCAACATAAACTCTATATTGTGCCGACTCCCCCAGTTTGCCACCATGGCGTACAAAGCCTTGCTTTACTTTACTCCCTATGCCAGCCCTGATCATTGTCCCTTGAGTCTGTTCTGCTGTTTTAGTAATGATATTAATCACACCATTAACAGCATTAGCTCCCCACAATGCAGCGCCAGGACCTCTAATAATCTCGATACGTTCAATATTTTCTAATTGTGCATTTTGTGTGTCCCAATAGACACCTGAAAATAACGGGTTATAAACAGTTCTACCATCCATCATCACCAGTAGTTTATTGGCAAATCTTCCACTAAATCCCCTGGCAGTTACCGACCATTTATTAGCATCAATTTGGGCCACCTGAATTCCTGGAGCCATACGCAGAACATCAGGTAAGGTTGTAACACCACTGTTATGAATATCCTCTTGAGTGATAACAAACATTGCAGCAGCAGTTTTAGAAAGTTTCTGAGGCTTTTTACTAGCACTTGTCACAATGACATCTAGATTAGCCAGGTCATCAAGTGACATTTTTTTTAAGTCTAAGGTGTCAATTTCTGCATAAGCCAAAAAAGGGAAGGTTAGAAGAAATACAAAGGCAATAGAGGGGGTTTTAAAACAACGATTAGACGTACTTCTGATGCATTTTATTACTACAGGAAACAAGCTAAATTTAATAAGTAATTGCTTTGTAATCATAGCGGACTCTTAAAACAGATATCCAATAGAGTCTAGCAGAAAAAACACAGAACTCTTAATACACAAAGGTAATTCAACACTAAATTTTAGACGATGGTTAACTAGTGCAGATAACATGCATTTTATAATTAGGGTAAAGGGACAGGATGAATCTCACCCCCTTAGATCATTCCACTTCCCCCCCTTAAATGAACAAATACAAATTAATTTAAAGTAATAACACTACTTTCAGAAACATTATTGTATGGTTTTTAGTCGTATTTTTTTCTATATTTTAGATGTCGAGATTAATTGAAACTCAGGCTTATTCAATGGAAGAAAATTATCTGGCCATTCACAAGAAAGTTTACACAAAAGACGTAGTTGCTCTGGAGCATCCATATTCACCCTTACCAGGTTGATACTAAAACATTTTTTTGAAGCCTCAAAAACAGTATAAAAATCTTCTGCAAAAAATTTTGGACAAAACCCAACCACTTCAATAGGGTCCTTTGTTCTTAAAATGAGAGCATTTTTATCATATTCATTTTCCAAATCAGCACACATGTATAGCTTTTCACCTGGAAGCAATTCGTTGGCTCGTTTTTTGTAACTTTCAATTAAATGACTTACACCATGGGCAAAAAAGTTAACAACATACTTGCCATCTATAGCATAAGGAACGGGGTATAGTCTTAAGCTGTCCGTTGCTTTAATACCCCCAGTTCTAGCCAGTTCTTCGAGTTGAGAGTAATTATCTAAATCAATATTAAGCCAATCTAAAAACTCTGAACGGTCAGGTCTGGATTTATTTAAGATTCTATTTTGAAAAACTGGAAAAATTTTATCAGAACGGTATATTTTAGAAAACTCGTTCATGCCAGCCAGCCCTAAAAAACCAGCTTTTTTGGCATTTAAAGCACCACTTGTATAGCCAAACTTATATTTATTATCAATAAAAGAAAGGCGACCCACTGCAAACCACTCTCGTGATTTCATATCTTGCCATGATAGAATTAATTCTCTACACATTTGCTTGTAAACTCTTTAAAAAAGATTGATTTGCCAATAAAAGGCTTAATGTAAACTGTTTTTCTACGTCCGTCATCCATTCTGAAGGACAAGTATTAATAATTGATTCTATTTTTGATTCTTGAAGACTATCTATTTTCTCTATCCAAAATTTCGTTTCTTTCGGGTAATGATATTTGCAGACTTTTGCCAGCTCATGCAATTTTAATAATTTGCCATGATTACCATACATAGCTGATTTTGCAGTGGTTATGAAACCCTCGACTTTATAGCCTTTATCCGCACTATGCATTCTTTTCAACCTGGTTTTGTCAGAGATACGACATGCCATACTTGAACCATGATCAAAAGTTGGCGCTAAATATAGCGGAGATGATGATGAGACAAAACCCCAGTTTTCATGATGTCTATCTTGATTACCTATAAAAACATCAAACAACAAATACCCAATAAACTGCTGAATGGGTGTGTATCCATTTAATCCATTGCATTCAATAACCTTAAACAACCCCACTGCACTAAGAAAAGTATATTTCCTTTGTTTATATGCCATTGATTGATCATAACTTTCTACATTTTTAGCTAAAAGTTCATTTGCATTTATTAACCGTTCTCCTTCTCCTCTATTAATAAAACTCTTACTAACAACGCATTTTATAGGATCATTTTCAAGTATTTGAAATTCTGCTGGGACATATTTTGCACATGGAATTTTTAAAGTTATCGCAAGAAAATAAGCAATTAATTCAGCCCAATTTTCACCATGCACTTTTCCAAATTTACAAAGTTTATCCTTATTCTCACCATACCAAAACTTTGCCTTAGTACCTTGTTGTTCTGTTGCACTATTATCTTTAGTTGCTTTTTGAATAGTGCTAGAAAAAGTATTTTCAGTCATTCACTTCATTACTAAAATATTTGCAATTATTCTGAACAATTATACTCTAGTTTCATTTCTCCAAGATCCTGCTGCTTTTTGAAATTCACTCTATAACTGGAATAATATAGCCATAATTACAATTACCCTTACCTCCTAAAATGAATAACATCTATCCCTTGTTTTAAACTATCTAAGTAATCAGCCTGGGACTGCATAATGGCTCGCCTTTCTTCAAGGTATTGAGCGCTGCTATAAGTCGCATTCCAACTGCATCTTTTGGCATGTCATAGTTGACGCTCAATTGCACCAGGTCACCAACCTTGTTCATTCAATAATGTTGAAGCAATTGTTCTGACTCCGTAAACTAACATTACATCATCATAGCCTTAATGATAGTAATGCTACTCTAAGAAGCAAAGGGGCTACTATTTTTAATATTAGCGGTACTTTTTATATGTTGTCGATTAGTTACCGCGATTAAGGGTCGACTATCAATGGTTTTATCTGACTACTACGGACACAAAAAAGCCCGCAAGCTATACAACTTGCGGGCTTTATGAACTTTACCGTACTTATACGGACTTTGTTCTGGTGCCGATGGCCGGAGTTGAACCGGCACGACCTAAGTCACCACCCCCTCAAGGTGGCGTGTCTACCAATTTCACCACATCGGCAATACTAATCAGTCGCTTATTTTGTTTCTACGACTGCATCCAGCTGATTAGAAATAATGTCTTTAGACTCTTCAACGATGTCTTGTGCTTCCGATTTAACATCATCAGCCATTGAATTAATTTCTTCTTGAATTTTTACGACTTCAGCCGGTAGCTCTTCATTAACAACAGGAATACTATTTGTATCAGCTGCTTCTACCGAATTATCCATCCCATTTATCAAAGGTACGTCTGCTTTAATCTCTTCAACTTCAGGTGCATCCATTAAGTCAGCAGCAACATCTTGCTGACCAACGATAATAGCTAAACCTAAACTCGTAGAAAAAAACAATGCGGCAAGTATCGCAGTTGTTCTTGATAAAAAAGATGAAGCACCTTGAGCGCCAAATACAGACCCTGAAGAAGCACTACCAAATGCAGCACCTGCATCAGCTCCTTTACCTTGTTGAAGAAGCACTAAACCTACTACGCCCAGGCCCAACAATACATGAACAACTATGATTACTTGATACATATTTATGTCTTAAATTAAATCGATTGATAAATTGCTAAAAATGACTCAGCGTCTAATGATGCACCACCGATTAAACCTCCATCGATGTCTGGCATTGCAAAAATTGCTTTTGCATTGCCTGGTTTTACACTGCCACCGTATAAAATTTGAACTTTATCAGCAACCGTTTGGCTTTTAGCTGCAATTTGTTCACGAATATATTTATGAACTTCCTGCGCTTGATCATCAGAAGCGGTTTTACCGGTTCCAATAGCCCAAACTGGCTCATATGCGAGTACTGAATTTGCAAGAGCATCAACACCAGCCATATCGATAACTGCATTTAACTGCTTATCAATAACTGCAAATGTTGTATCACTTTCACGCTCTTCCAATGTTTCACCAATACATAAAACAGGGATGATACCTTCTTTTTGTGCTTGGCAAAAACGTGTAGCAACAGACTCATTACTATCACCGTAGTATGAACGTCTTTCTGAATGTCCAACTAAAGCGTATGTACATCCACATTCTTTTAACATAGAGCCTGAAATTTCGCCCGTATACGCGCCAGATTCCTGGTCCGCAATATTTTGTGCACCCAATGCTAAAGGAGTACTTTCTATCGCGCCTTGTACATCAGACAAATAAACATAAGGAACACAAACTGCAATTCCTTGATCACCATCCTTCAATCCGGCTGCAATTGCATTTGCTAAAGCTAGACCTTCTGAACGAGATCCGTTCATTTTCCAATTACCCATAACTAGAGACTGACGCATTACCTACTCCAATAAAAATTAAACAGAGCATCTTATAGCTTATGCCATTTTAATTCAAGCTATATCGCTGCTTTTACCACATCAATTAATTGGTCAGCGTACTTAAGCACATCATCACCATTCTCACCTTCAACCATAACTCGAATTAACGGTTCTGTTCCAGATGCTCTCAGTAACACTCGACCCCGCGTCCCCATCTTTTTTTCTATCTCTTTGACGGCCTTTTGAACCACTTCAACTTCATCGATATTGACTTTTTTATTGACCCTGACATTCTTCAATATCTGTGGGTATTTCTGCATACCCAACTTTAATTCATGCAAACTTTTTCCACTCTGCTGAACCTCAGCCAATACTTGTAATGCAGCAACAATACCATCACCCGTGGTGGTTTTGTCTAAACATATAATATGCCCCGACCCTTCACCTCCAAGAATTGCATCATGTTTTTTTAGCATTTCCATGACATACCGGTCACCGACATTAGCTCTTAATAAATTTAAGCCTAATTTCTTTAATGCATGCTCCATTCCCAAATTAGACATCAACGTACCAATCACATTTCCTTTCAACTCTCCAGCAGCCAGCTTGGACCTAGCAATGATATAAATCAATTCATCACCATCAACCACTTCTCCTTTATGATCAACCATTATCAAGCGATCACCATCACCATCCAATGCAATCCCTAAATCTGCACGATATTCAATAACCTTTTCTGCCAGTAATTCTGGTTTCGTTGCGCCACACTCTTCATTAATATTTAAACCATCTGGATTAACACCAATGGAAACGACTTCAGCACCTACCTCACTAAATACATGTGGTGCTATATGATAAGTTGCTCCATTTGCACAGTCGACAACAATTCTTAAGCCTTTAAAATCCAAATCAGTTGGAACGGTTGACTTACAAAACTCAATATATCTACCCGCCGCATCAACCAGACGTTTTGCCTTCCCTAACTGAGCTGACTCCACCGTCGTCATGGGTGAATCAATATACCTTTCTATCCTATGCTCTAACTCATCAGGAAGCTTGGTTCCATCGACTGAAAAAAACTTTATACCATTATCGTAATAAGCGTTATGCGATGCACTGATTACAATCCCAGCCTTAGCCCTCAATGTTCGTGTTAAATAGGCAATACCCGGTGTAGGCATCGGACCAAGCAATCTTGTATCTACACCCGCGGCAGATAGCCCAGCTTCCAATGCAGACTCAAACATATACCCTGATATACGAGTATCCTTTCCCACAAGCACAAAACCATGCCCTTCTTCTGCAAAAACCCTGCCCGTTGCCCAGCCTAGTTTAAGCATAAAATCAGGCGTAATAGGATGCTTACCCACTTCACCTCTAATTCCATCAGTACCAAAGTATTTTTTTTTCATATCTAACTAGCCTTAGCAGTAGCTGTACACAATAATTTATTCCTTTCCAAAAAAAAGGAGAGACTTAAAGCCTCTCCTTTTTTTGCGCCGTTAAATGCTAGCTTTGTTCTGCAGCATCATCTATTGACGGGTCGTCCTTTTTTTCTTCAGTTTCATCCTCACCTCCTGCTGAAGGTGCTGATGGTGGCTGAGTATCATCCCACCCCTGTGGCTCTCTTACCGGCTTCCTATCCATCAAATCTTCTAATTGATACTTATCAATGGTTTCATACTTCATTAAAGCATCCGCCATCGTATGTAAAATATCTTCATTATCTTTTAATATCTGTTCAGAACGCTGATAGTTTTGATCAATAATTTTTCGCACTTCCTCATTGATCGTACAAGCAGTACCTTCTGCAATGGACTTATTTTGAGTCACAGAATGACCTAAAAATACTTCACCATCTTCTTCGCCATAAGCCAATGGTCCCAAACGGCGAGATAAACCCCATTTAGTGACCATATTTCTAGCGAGTTCAGTTGCTCTTTCAATATCATTGGAAGCACCTGTTGAAACTTGCTCCCAACCGAAGATTTGCTCTTCAGCAATTCGACCACCATATAAGCTGGAAATCATACTATCAAGTTTTTGCTTACTTGCACTGTATTGATCTTTTTCAGGCAAAAACATGGTGACACCCAAAGCACGACCACGAGGCATGATACTTACCTTATAAACAGGATCATGCTCTGGCACTAACTTACCCACAATAGCGTGACCTGCCTCGTGATAAGCCGTCATTTTTTTCTCTTTCTCATCCATGACCATAGACTGCCTTTCCACACCCATGATCAACTTATCTTTGGCTTTTTCCAAATCAGACATATTAACCAAGCGCTTATTGAGTCGCGCCGCAAATAATGCCGCTTCATTAATTAAATTTGCCAAATCCGCACCTGAAAAACCCGGTGTACCTTGTGCTATATATTTGACGATCACATCATCAGCCGCAGGCACTTTTTTCATGTGAACATTAAGAATTTGTTCTCTACCTTTGATATCAGGCAAACCTACATCAACCTGCCTATCAAAACGCCCAGGACGCAGTAGCGCTTTATCCAGCACATCAGCACGGTTGGTTGCGGCAACAACAATAATTCCTTCATTGCCTTCAAAACCATCCATTTCAACTAATAGCTGGTTTAATGTTTGCTCACGCTCATCATTACCGCCACCTAAACCAGCACCACGCGAACGACCTACCGCATCAATCTCATCAATAAAGATAATACAAGGCGCATGTTTTTTAGCTTGTTCGAACATATCACGTACACGTGAAGCCCCCACACCTACAAACATTTCCACAAAATCCGAACCGGAAATAGTAAAGAATGGAACCTTCGCTTCACCAGCAATTGCTCTAGCTAATAAGGTTTTACCTGTTCCAGGTGGACCAACCATTAATGCACCACGCGGAACACTGCCGCCTAGCTTTTGGTATTTTGCAGGGTCTTTAAGGAAATCGACCATTTCGGCAACTTCTTCTTTGGCCTCATCACACCCAGCAACATCTGCAAACGTTACTTTATTTTGATCTTGCTCCAGCATACGCGCTTTGCTTTTACCAAAACCCATCGCCCCACCACGGCCGCCACCGCCACCGCCACCTTGCATTTGGCGCATAAAAAACACCCAAACAGCAATTAATAACAAGATAGGACCAAATGACATTAATAATGTCATTAGCATGGATGGCTCTTCAGGAGGCTGTGCTTTAATTTCTACTGCATTAGCCAATAAGTCATCAACTAAATGAGGATCTTCTGGTGCATACGTTCTAAACTTTTCCCCCGTTTGCATTTTGCCTTTGATTGAATGCTCATCAATAACAACTTGCTGTACCTGCCCTGCTTTAACAGAATCAAGAAACTGGGAATAAGATAGGGAATCATCGCTACGAGTTGAGCGCGCACCAAAATTATTAAAAACGGACATCAACACCACAGCGATGACAACCCACAAAATTACATTTTTAACCATATCGTTCAAGCTACACGCTCCAGACCGGAACGGCCCTATTTTTTAAAAGACTGAGTGATTATATCAGGGTTTAAGCCCTCAAATAATCGCATTTATTTTACTGATATATAGCTGAATCAGATTATTTAAACCCCTTAGCTAAAATATATACCTCTTTACTCCTTGCTCTCGATGATTTTGGCTTTCTAATAAGCACCGTAGAAAAACTCTTTGCAACCTCTCGCTTATACTCATCGAAGCCTGCTCCTTGGAACATTTTAATTAAAAAAGTTCCCCCTTTAGTTAACACGGTTTGCGCTGTATCCAGTGCCAGCTCAGCCAGATAAATTGATCGAGGCTGATCCATTTCTTTATTACCACTGATATTTGGGGCCATATCCGACATAACCAGATCAACAGGTGCGCCATCTAGTACGCGATACAGCTCATCTAAAACAGCATCCTCCCTAAAATCACCCTGTATAAAATCAACCCCTTCAATCGGGTCGATTGCCAACAAATCCAAGGCAATCACTTTATTTTTCTTACCGACAATTTTTCTAGCGTAATCTGACCACCCTCCAGGTGCGGCACCTAAGTCAATCACATTCATTCCCGGCTTAATGATTTTATCTTTCTCTTGAATCTCAACTATTTTAAAAGTTGACCGTGAACGGTATCCCATTGTTTTAGCTTTTATGACATATTCATCATCAAAATGCTCTTGCATCCACTGGTTACTGCTTTTGCTACGCGCCATACTGTTTTCTAGTGTAAAATTGAATATTTATATTAATCAGGAACCCGTGTGAATTCTGCCCAGAAAAAGCAATTCAAGACCCAAGCTCATTTATTAAACCCTGTTCTTACTGTAGGTCAAGCCGGCCTGACAGAACCCGTTTTAAAAGAACTTGAAATAACTTTAGATACTCATGAATTGATTAAAATTAAAGTCAGAGCAGAAAGAGATGAAAGAAAGCTGATACAAGATCAAATCATCACTGCAACAAAAGCAGAATTAATTCAATCAATTGGCCAAATTATTGTAATTTATCGCAAAAAGCCGGAACCTAAAGTAGTTAAAAACACAGGACCAAGACGCAGATAAGATACAGCATATTTTAAGACTGCCTATGCAACATTCAGTCCAAAAAACCACATCTTATCTTTAGCAAACCAAAATCTCCTTACCTTATAAAACGCAGGCTAAAGACCTGCGCCCCCAACGTTATATTAGTGCTTTTTTAACCTTTCGCCTTGAGTCTTTCACCTGCTCTTCTTAAATATACTTTATAGAGAGAATTTCGTACTCTTTATTGCCACCAGGCGTCTTCACCGCAACCACATCTTCAACTTCTTTACCAATCAATGCCCTGGCAATAGGTGAGCTAACTGAAATACGGCCTTCTTTAATATCCGCCTCATCGACACCTACAATTTGATAAGTAACCACATCATCAGTATCTATATCTTCAATTTCTACCGTTGCCCCAAAAATAACTTTACCACCCGCATCAATTACTGTGACATCAATAATCTGTGCATTTGACAACTTTCCTTCTATATCGCCAATACGGCCTTCAGCAAAGCTTTGCTGTTCCTTTGCCGCATGGTACTCAGCATTTTCTTTTAAATCGCCATGCGCTCTTGCTTCTGAAATAGCAGTAACAATACGAGGCCTGACAACTGTTTTTAATTCTTTTAATTCTTCACGCAGCTTATCTGCCCCGACTACTGTAAGAGGTACTTTATCTACCATCTAAATCTCCAATCTTTTTAGTCCTTTATCAAGGACAATTAAACAATAAAGGCTGACATAAGCCAGCCTTTATTTCATTTTTATTGATATAGCGAACTAATAAGTTCTCTATACAATTAGTTTAAACTTGCATGTAAATCCTGCAGACAATTTACATCACCAGCATCCAGTTCGCCCAAAGCATAACAAGCTGCTTTTGCACCTGCCATCGTTGTGTAATAAGTTACATGATGCTGCAGTGCTTCCCTACGCATGGTGAAGGAATCCTTAATAGCCTTCACACCATCAGTTGTATTAATGATTAATTGAATTTCATCATTTTTAATCATATCAACCGTATTTGGCCGACCTTCATTAACTTTATACACTGTTTCACAAGCAAGACCGGCCTGTTCAATTATCTTTGCCGTTCCTTTTGTTGCCACTATTTGATAATTATTTTTAATTAACATTTCTGCAACTTCAGCGACTTTAGGCTTATCCACTTCACGAATACTAATCAGCACTTTACCTCCAGTGCTCAAGTCAACCCCAGCTGCTCGCTGTGACTTAGCAAAGGCTTCACCAAAAGTCTTGCCCACACCCATCACTTCACCCGTAGATTTCATTTCAGGGCCTAATAAAGGATCAACACCTGGGAATTTAACAAAAGGAAATACCGCTTCTTTTACTGAGTAATAATTAGGCACGCACTCTTCTGTAATACCTTGCTCTTTAAGTGATTTACCCGCCATACATAAAGCGGCTATTTTTGCTAATGGATAGCCCGTTGCTTTAGAAACAAACGGCGCAGTTCTTGATGCTCTAGGGTTAACCTCTAAAACATAAATATTTTCACCTTGTATAGCAAACTGAGTATTCATCAAACCTCGAACACCTAACGCTTCTGCCATTGCCCCAACTTGCACCCGCAATTCATCCTGTAAATGCTTTGGCAGATCATAAGGGGGAATTGAACAAGCTGAATCACCCGAGTGAACACCCGCTTGTTCAACATGCTGCATTAAGCCGCCAATCAATAAGGTTTCACCATCATAAATTGCGTCCACATCCATTTCAATCGCATCATCCAGAAAGCGATCTAACAACACGGGTGCATCATTAGACACACCAATTGCGCCTTTCATGTATCGCGTCAAAGCGTCTTCGTTATAGACAATTTCCATTCCACGACCACCTAAAACATAAGATGGACGAACAACTAATGGATAGCCAAGCTCTTTAGCAACAACGATAGCTTGCTCAATTGAACGTGCCGTTCCATTAGGTGGCTGTTTTAAGTTTAACTTGTTCAGCAGCGCCTGAAATCTCTCTCTATCTTCGGCCAAATCAATGGCATCCGGTGATGTACCAATAATTGGCGCACCAGCTGCTTCTAAATCACGCGCTAATTTCAATGGTGTTTGCCCACCATATTGCACAATCACACCTTTAGGTTTTTCCAGATGAATAATTTCTAAAACATCCTCAAAGGTTAATGATTCAAAATAAAGACGATCTGAAGTATCAAAATCTGTAGAAACAGTTTCAGGGTTACAGTTCACCATAATGGTTTCATAGCCGTCTTCACGCAAAGCTAATGCCGCATGCACACAACAATAATCGAACTCAATCCCTTGCCCAATTCGGTTAGGCCCACCGCCTAAAATAATTATTTTTTCTTTATCTGAAACCCGGGCCTCACACTCTTCTTCATAAGTAGAATATAAATAGGCGGTATCAGATGAAAACTCTGCCGCACAGGAATCAATTCGCTTATAAACAGGGCGAACATCCTGCTGATGTCTTAACTTTCGCACTTCAGATTGTTTAGCACCTAATAGCTTAGCTAAACGAGCATCGGAAAAGCCTTTTTGCTTTAACTTGAACAGCTCATTGCCTTTCAAAGTCGCTAAAGTTTTAGCTGCTAAACTTTTTTCAGTTAAGACCAAATCTTCTACTTGTGCTAGAAACCAAGGATCAATGCGACTTGCTTCATGAATATCATCAAATGACATACCACTACGGAAAGCATCTGCAACATACCATAGGCGCTCAGGCCCAGGATGACGCATTTCTCGTTGCATAATATCCGCCGCATCAGGATCATTTAAATCAACAATCTCATCCAGCCCATCGACACCAATTTCAAGACCGCGTAATGATTTTTGCAAAGACTCTTGAAAAGTACGACCAATAGCCATCACTTCACCCACAGATTTCATCTGCGTAGTTAAACGATCATCCGCTTGTGGGAATTTTTCAAAAGTGAATCTGGGTACTTTCGTTACAACGTAGTCAATAGAGGGTTCAAATGACGCAGGCGTAGCTCCCCCTGTAATTTCATTTTTCAACTCATCTAATGTATAACCAATAGCCAACTTTGCTGCCACTTTTGCAATAGGAAAACCTGTTGCTTTTGAGGCTAAGGCTGATGAACGAGACACCCTTGGGTTCATCTCAATCACTACCATACGACCATCTTCTGGGTTAATAGCAACTTGTACGTTTGAGCCCCCCGTATCTACGCCAATTTCACGCAGCACCGCTAAAGAAACATTTCGTAAAATTTGATATTCTTTATCCGTTAAGGTTTGTGCAGGCGCTACAGTGATTGAGTCACCTGTATGCACACCCATTGGGTCAAAGTTTTCAATTGAACAGATAATAATACAGTTGTCATTGGTATCACGTACCACTTCCATTTCGTACTCTTTCCATCCCAATACTGATTCTTCAACCAATAATTCATTGGTTGGGGATAAATATAAACCACGCTCACAGATCTCAACAAACTCTTCTTTATTGTAAGCAATACCACCGCCACTTCCACCCATAGTGAAAGAAGGACGAACAACCGTTGGGTAACCCACTTCAGCTTGTGCAGCAAAAGCTTCTTCCATCGTATGCGCAGTTTTTGATTGTGCAACCTCAAAACCTAATCGCCCCATTGCCTGATTGAACAAATCTCTATCTTCAGCCATATTAATGGCTTCCTTAGTTGCTCCAATCATTTCCACGCCGTATTTTTCTAATACGCCATGTTTATCTAAGTCTAAAGCACAATTTAATGCAGTTTGCCCACCCATCGTAGGTAGCACAGCATCTGGACGTTCTTTTTCTATAATCTTTTCGACAGTCTGCCAGTCAATTGGCTCAATATAAATCGCATCCGCCATATCGGGATCAGTCATAATCGTGGCAGGATTAGAATTGACCAGAATAACGCGATAACCTTCTTCTCTTAACGCTTTACACGCTTGTGTTCCTGAGTAGTCAAACTCACAGGCTTGGCCTATTACGATAGGACCTGCACCTAATAATAAAATCGATTTTATGTCGGTTCTTTTTGGCATAGTTTGTTAAATCTACTCTGTTATTTGTTAGCTGAATGGGTATCGATCATCTCAATGAATTGATCAAATAAAGACTCCACATCATGAGGACCTGGACTTGCTTCTGGGTGCCCCTGAAAACCCATGGCAGGACAGTCTGTACGCTCAATTCCTTGTAAGCTACCATCAAATAATGAGTGATAAGTTGCTTTAATAGTTTCTGGTAATGTTTGTTCATCCACAGCAAAGCCATGATTTTGACTACTAATCATTACCCTTCCCGTTGCTTTTTGTTGCACAGGATGATTGGCACCATGATGGCCAAACTTCATTTTTTCTGTTTTAGCACCACTGGCTAATGCTAGCAACTGGTGGCCCAAGCAAATTCCAAAGACAGGAATTTTCTTATCTAAAATAGTTTTGATGGCTGATATAGCATAATCACATGGCTCTGGATCACCTGGCCCATTTGAAAGGAAAACACCATCAGGATTCATTGCCAAAACATCTTCTGCTGTTGTCGTAGCGGGTACAACCGTGACTCGACAACCTCTATTTGCTAATAAGCGAAGAATATTACGCTTAACACCAAAGTCATACGCAACCACATGTTTAGTTAAGCTTTTAGCCTCTGTGTGTCCGTTTGATAAAGACCAAATATCTTGCGTCCATTCATAACTTTCTGCCACGGTCACTTCTTTGGCTAAGTCCATGCCTTTCAATCCTGAAAAGCCATCAATTGCTTTCTTAGCCAGATCAATATCGATTTCCGCACCTGCAACAATCACACCGCGTTGCGCCCCTTTATCACGTAAAAGGCGGGTTAACTTTCGTGTATCAATATCAGCAATAGCCACTACATTATTATCAAGCAAATACTGCTGCAATGATTTTTCACTACGCCAATTACTTAATTGTAAAGGCAGGTCACGAATAACCAGCCCACTAGCAAACACAGCATGAGACTCATCATCTTCACTCGTTGTACCTACATTACCAATATGCGGGTAAGTTAGCGTGACAATTTGGCGAGCATATGAAGGATCGCTCAGAATTTCCTGATAGCCAGTCAGTGATGTATTAAAAACAACCTCACCAACAGAACAGCCATCTGCGCCTATCGACACACCATTAAAAACCGTTCCATCTTCCAATAACAGCAAAGCAGGGTTAATCAAGATTCGTCACCTTATAAATGTGCAAAACGGGATAAGCCTCAAAGACTCACCCCGTTATTAAGAGAAATAACTGTAATTTTACGAGATTATGGGAATAATTTCATTAACAATTTAAAGAAACTACTCCAATCTATCAGTAAACTAAAAAACCACATGACTACGAACAAAAAACAGCTTGGTCATTTTCTAAAGTTGTTTTCATTCTGTTTTTCAAGGCTGTTGACAGCAGGGATGCTGTCAACAAGGCTACAGGGACGTATTCACGCCGAGCCTTGAAAGACTGATTGGAAGCAGCCTGCAAATTATTCATAGCCATAAAAACTAAGACAAGCCTAAAACATCCTGCATATCATAAAGACCATTATCTTTATTCTTTAACCACACAGATGCTCTCACTGCACCATTAGCAAACGTCATCCTGCTAGTGGCTTTGTGAGTAATTTCAACCCGCTCACCTTCATCTGCAAACATAACGGTATGCTCTCCAACTATATCGCCGGCGCGTATTGTTGAAAATCCAATAGTTTTTCTATCACGTTCCCCTGTATCGCCTTCTCTACCGTAAATAGCACAGTCTTTTAAATCACGATCCAGAGCATCTGCAATCACCTCACCCATACGCAAGGCAGTTCCCGATGGTGCATCAACTTTATGGCGGTGATGCGCCTCAATAACTTCAATATCGGTGTAGTCACCCATCACTTTTGCTGTCATTTCTAACAACTTAAGAGACAAATTAACGCCAACACTCATATTCGGCGCCAAAACAATAGCAACACCCTTCGCTGCTTTATTGATTTCTGCCTTTTGATCATCACTATAACCCGTCGTCCCAATGATCACTTTTTTACCAGCCTGACGACAAATTTCTATGTAGTCCATTGACGGTTCAGGTCGAGTAAAATCGATAAGCATATCAAATTGATCAACAACAGCAGCCAAATCATCAACTACCTTTACACCAATTGCACCAATACCTGCCAATTCACCCGCATCTCTTCCCACTGAAGCGCTTTCAGGTCTGGAAACAGCCACAGTTAACTGTGTGTTTTCTGACAACTCAGCCGCTTTAACCAAACACAAACCCATGCGACCCGACACACCTACAACAGCAATTCGAATCATGGCTTATCCTGTTAACTTATCAAAAAAACTTTTCACCCCATCAGTCCAGGAGTGCTCCTGTGGACTATGCTGCTTACCACCGCCGGATAATGATTCCTGTAATTTTGCGACCAAGGCTTTTTGTTCTTTAGTCAATTTTACGGGTGTTTCAATTTGTACTCGACAAAGTAAATCACCCACAGCACCACCACGTACCGGCTTAACACCCTTAGCTCTTAACCTAAACAATTTACCTGTTTGTGTTTCCGCTGGGATTTTAAGCTTTACTTTTCCATTTAAGGTTGGTACTTCCAATTCACCACCAATACAAGCCGTTGGAAAACTGATAGGTACTTCGCAATACAAATTCGCACCATCACGAGTAAAAATCGCATGATCCTTAACCTGCACCTGAACATACAAATCACCAGAAGGCCCACCATTAACGCCAGCCTCCCCTTCTCCAGCAAGACGGATACGATCTCCCGTATCAACACCGGCAGGCACTTTGACTGATAGCGTTTTATTTTCCTGCACACGCCCTTGTCCATGACATTGACGACAAGGGTCTTTAATCTGTTTACCTGCGCCCTTACAAGTAGGACAGGCTTGCTGAACAGAGAAGAAACCTTGCTGCATTCGAACTTGCCCGTGACCTTGACAGGTTGAACAAGTCACAGGACTCGAACCTTTTTTAGCTCCTGTCCCACTACATCCACCACAGGTAACTAACACAGGTACTTTAACAGTTGCCTCCGTACCACCCACTGCTTCTTCTAATGTTAGCTCAAGGTTATAGCGTAAATCTGACCCGGCCTGAACATTACTTCGCCTACGACCACCGCCGCCTCCACCGCCGCCAAAAATATCGCCGAACACATCACCAAAAATATCACCAAAATCAGCTGCGCCACCATGACCGCCACCCATAGACTGGTCGACACCTGCATGACCAAACTGATCATAGGCGGCACGTTTTTTGGGGTCTGATAAAACCTCATAGGCTTCTTTGACTGCCTTAAACTTTTCTTCAGCCTTTTCAGGTGCGTCCGCGTTTCTATCAGGATGAAACTTCATCGCCATACGACGATAACTTTTCTTTATTTCAGCATCACTGGCATTTTTATCAACACCCAGTAATTTATAAAAATCTTCTTTTGCCATAACGAAAATAACCGCCAGCAAAAACCGGCGGTTTTAATGTCCTACATTCAGGAAAACAGACACCCATAAAAATGGGCATCTTTCAGGAACGACTTATTTTTTGTCGTCGTCTTTAACTTCTTCAAACTCAGCATCAACCACATCATCTGCAGGTGCTGATTCAGCCGCCGCTTCAGGCCCCGCCTCTTCGCCACCTTCTGCTTCAGCTTTTTGTGCATAAACACGTTCAGCCAATTTTCCAGATAACTCAGTTAAAGCCGTAGTTTTTTCTTCAATTGCGTCTTTATCATCTGCTTTAACAACTTCGTGCAATTCTGCAATAGCTGCTTCAATCGCAGTTTTTTCTTCTTCAGAAACCTGATCACCCAACTCTTCCATGGATTTTTCAGTCGCATTAATCATGCCTTCTGCTGAGTTTCTTGCAGAAACCAACTCAGTAATTTTCTTATCTTCATCAGCATGAGCTTCAGCGTCTTTAATCATACGATCGACTTCATCATCCGATAAACCACTTGAGGCTTTAATAATAATTGACTGCTCTTTACCTGTCGCTTTATCTTTAGCTGATACATTTAAAATACCATTAGCATCAATATCAAACGATACTTCAACTTGTGGAATTCCACGAGGTGCCGGTGGAATATCTGATAAGTCAAAACGCCCTAATGATTTATTACCTGTCGCGACTTCGCGCTCACCTTGTAATACATGAACAGTTACTGCTGTCTGATTATCTTCTGCTGTTGAGAACACTTGAGCCGCATTAGTTGGGATAGTTGTATTCTTATCAATCAACTTAGTCATTACACCACCCATAGTCTCAATACCTAGAGACAATGGCGTAACATCTAATAACAAGACATCTTTAACATCACCACCTAAAACACCCGCTTGAATTGCCGCACCTAATGCAACCGCTTCATCTGGATTAACATC
>ENA-OSET01001456-OSET01001456.1-sediment-metagenome-genome-assembly--contig:-NODE-1456-length-24478-cov-21.272038_pt1 | contig 24478 bp, 24 predicted proteins | sample MGYA00237882_ERZ534229 | MGnify/ENA primary metagenome ERZ534229 (study PRJEB26408, sample SAMN06266212) | sediment metagenome | isolation source: Hudson Canyon methane seep mesocosm | place... | reverse complement strand
TTGGGTTGGCAAAAGACCGTTGTCGCTATATTGCTATAGTCAATTTTGCATGGCTGATTATTATAAAGTGCACGAGCTAATGTCATGCCTTCTTCAAGTGCCACAGGCGTTAACTCCATGCCGCCAGTAGCATCCCCCAAAGCATAAATACTGGGTTCACTAGTTTGAAAATGGTCGTTAACCTCTATATAGCCTTTATCAGACACTGTAATGTTAGCGTTTTCAATGCCAAGATCATCTAGTTGTGGTTTACGACCTGTGGCATAAAGTACGGCATCAGCGATTATTGATGAACCATCACTCAAGTTAACTTTTAATGATTGATCGGCTTGTTTTTCAATTGATGTGACATCCGTCTTAAATCGCAAATTCACACCCTTTTTAGCTATTTCTTGTGCTGCAAAATCACGCACTTCATTATCAAAGCCACGCAAGAATAGTTCACCACGATATAATTGTGTCACTTCAGCACCAAGGCCATTAAAAATACCAGCAAACTCAACGGCAATATAGCCGCCGCCGACAACAACCAGTCGATTGGGAAACGCCTCTAAATCAAAGATTTCATTCGAACTAACAACATGTTCCCGACCCTTAAAGTCAGGTATAAAAGGCCAGCCACCGACAGCAAGTAAGATGCGTTCAGTCGTATATTGTTTGCCATCAACTTCAACCGTATGCTGATCTACAATTCTGCCACGACCTTTTATGACTTCAACATTCGCATTATTTAAAATGCCATCATAAATACCATTTAATCGGTTAATTTCTGCAGTTTTATTATCTCGCAAAGTAGCCCAATCAAACGCTATTTCACCCGAACTCCAACCAAAGCCTTTGCCTTCATTAAAATGTCGTGAATATTCAGAGGCATACACATAAAGTTTTTTGGGAACACAACCTACGTTGACACATGTTCCACCCATATAGCGATCTTCACATACAGCAACTTTGGCACCAAATGACGAAGCCATACGACTCGCGCGTACACCACCAGAACCGGCACCAATCACAAAAAGATCATAATCGTATTTCATTGTTTTTTACCTTTTCGCTATCACTGTAAAAAGGTACCAGATACTATTATCTGATACCTTGTTTAGACTGCTAAAATGTTGTTACTAAGCTAAATAGCTCAACATTGTGTCAACATCACTTTGTTCAAATGGATCATCTGGGCAGTTATCCATTAAACCATCTTCAGCAAATAGTTGTTTTATTTCGCCATCAACCACATGCATAGAATAACGCCATGAACGATCACCAAAGCCTAAATTTTCTTTTTTCACTAACATGCCCATTAGGCGAGAGAAGTCACCATTACCATCAGGTAGCATTTTTACTTTTTCGATACCTAAATTTTTAGACCATTGGAACATCGTGAAGGCATCGTTAACGCTTAAGCAATATATCTCATCAACACCATGAGCTTTAAGCTCATCATATTTAGCTTCAAAACCTGGAAGGTGAGTGTTTGAGCATGTTGGTGTAAATGCACCAGGTAAAGCAAGTACAACAATGTTTTTACCTTTGAAAATATCACTGCTTGTCACATCCTGCCAGCGGAAAGGGTTGTCACCACCAAGGCTTGCATCTCTGACACGTGTTTTAAATGTAATTTCTGGTACTGTATTTTTCATTTCTATTTCCATTTATCTAAAAGTGATTGATCTAAAGCAACTCCTTGTGAATTGCTTGATTGGGGCCTATTATCCAACCGAGAGAAGAAATAGTAAAACAACTTATTCCGATAGTAATGACAGGAAAAAGCGATTGACATTTAAACCGTAGAAGACTAACGACATTTCAATGCAGAAAATTGCATATTTAAGTGTAGAGCTCTAATGAATTACTTCACTTTTATCAGACTACTTAAACTGGGACGGTCGTGAAGCTGAGTTATTTTTAAGTCCCTACATGCTTAGGGATGAACAAATTAAAATTACCTATATAGCAATAATTATGAGCTGGAGGTTCATTTTTATCTGCCGTGAGGAGTGTAATTATTACGTTATTTAAACACCGGAAGTATCAGGGTAAAAATAAACTACTCGTGTCAGTAACCCTTACTTTTGTGGCCATACGATTAGCAATATTCATTATTGTAATATCTGGTATATTCAATTTTGCATACATTCTTTACCTGCTTTACTGTATCACTTGATAAATCATGAAAAGGACAAAAATAATCTCACATCAAGCTCAAATGAGGAACTTCAAATGAAATGTGCTTTCTGCAAGACAAAGCTAAAGACTGGGAAAACAGTATGCCACTCATGTGGCGCTTACCTTATAGGTGCAGGTAAGTCTGCCTATCTACTACTTGGCTTTGCTATTGGTACATTTATCTTGGCTTCGCTTGGAGTTGCGGAAGGTTGGAAGTATTGGTGGGCATGGGGTCTTGCCTCTGTAATACTGTTTACGATGGGGCTAGGCAATAAAGAGTGGTACAAGCCCAAGTAACTTTTGGCTGTTATTAACTGAATCTAAAAACTGGACTTCCCAGATTTCATTAGACAGTCTGTAATTCCGAAAAAATAGAATGTAATAGAAATCAGGCTTGTAATTTGATGAATAAATTTAGGTAGAGATTGTCAAGCTAGATAAAGGCAAAAAAAAACAGCTACCGAATTAACGATAACTGTTTGTTTTTACACCAAGTGTATGGTGCGCCCGACACGATTCGAACGTGTGACCGCCTGGTTCGTAGCCTCAAGTTAGAACAGCACAGTCTATATTAATCAATAAGTTATGATGGCCACCCAATGTCATGATGAGTCCAAACTAGTCTAAGTTAGTATAGAAAAGTATAGAGTTAGCACATATTTAGCACAGCTTCACAAATTGTGAGGAAGTCCATAATTAAGAACACTGAAACTTACTTCTTTTCCGTTTTTATATGTAATTGTAATCTTCCTATTATTAATCTAAGTCATAAAGTAATGAGCCTTCACCTTATGGTTTTCCGCTTTTTAGGAGCATGATTTAGTGGCCTGTGAAATTAAATAATAGAATAAAATTGGCCTATATAATAAGGAGTAAAAAAGGTCGCATTCTAACTATCCTCATGATTGCAAAGGTAAAAGGCTTGACTTTTTGTCTGATCTTAGCTATACTATGCCCATTAAATATATTGAAGTTTGTGAAAAGCAAACAAGGTTTTACTATGAAAAACACTATGCGAATACAACATATAAACAATTAATTTGAGATCACAATAAGACTTAGTGATCTCTTTTGAAGATCATTGAGTCGGCGTTATTTAGAGCCTCGACTTATGAAATATTAAGTCGGGGTTTTTTTATGCCTCGCATTTGCCACACGGTGGTAATTGGGGTGATAAGTGAAACTAAAAAAAACAGCAGGGTTAATGTTCGTAGGTGATCCACATGGGCAATATGCAAAAGTATTGCAGATTATTAAGCGAACACAACCAGAAGCAGTTATCTTCTTAGGTGATATGGGGGCTGACGCTCCATTAGAAAAGGTTTTAGCTCCCATTTTAGACCTGACAGAAGCATGGTTTATTCATGGCAATCATGACACTGATACTGACGAGGACTATGAATATACCTTTGGTAGTGACTTGGCAGATCGAAACCTGCATGGAAGAGTGGAAGATGTTGCCGGCTATCGAATCGCAGGATTAGGTGGTGTGTTCCGGAGCAAAGTATGGCATCCAGAGCTTGGGGTAAATAATGGTCAACCAAAATGGGATAAACGTGAAACATATATGCATTATCAGCCATCTAATATCAAACGTGCCTCGCAGAAATATGGTGGTCTACCTAGACAGCATAACAGTAGTATTTGGTATGAAGATGTTGAGTTTTTAAGTCAACAACAGGCAGATATTTTAGTGACTCATGAGGCGCCATCATGCCATCGACATGGTTTCAGTACGCTAGATGAATTAGCGCTGAGCATGGGCGTTAGTCGAATGTTCCATGGACACCACCATGAACATTACCAAGATGAAATTGGCAATGAGGAACAAATGATTATTGTGGATGGTGTTGGTTTGGCACAATGTAAGAATGAGAAGGGAGAAACTGTACGGTGATTAAAATGAGTGAAATAACGATGATAATTATAAGGCCACATTTATGTGCTTTTCAAATATAACTCTGAGCCTGATGTTCTGGGTTAACACCATGCAATAGCTGACCACTCTAACTATCGAGAGGCGGCATATCCTCTCGGTACAGATAAGATCTATCTAAACCCCGGCAGGATAATTCCCTGTCGGGGTTTTTCTTTTTGAGAAATAGAGGAAACCGACATAATTATAAATACAAAGGATATTAATTATGACATCTCAATCACATGAGGAATTCAAGAAATCAATGATGAGTTTATTTAATGATGAGTCGGACCTATCACCGGAACAGCCGGAACAAAGCGAGACAAGCTTTGAAGAAAACCAAGAAATTACAGCGTTTCGAAAGCTAAAGCAAGAGAGGAAAAGTCTTAAAAGAAAGAAAGCATCATTAGAATTATGGGATTCGAGTTTAGTTAAATCTGAATATGACAATGAGGAACGTCATTCTCGGCGCGAGAGTGCCTTGTCGCCAATGCTGGAAGAGAAGTCTCGTAAGTTATTAGTTGAGGTTAATCGAAAAACATTTCTAGCACTCACGTTATTGTGCAAAAAGTTTCCTAACTTCAGTCATGTTATTGCTCGTTATGAAGACTCATTGAGGTTGAGGTCACTAGGTAAAGTAGCAACAGTATGGTTGCCGCCAATTGTATTGGTTGGACCACCAGGTATTGGGAAAACTAGATTTCTTAGAGAGCTAGCAACGGCTCTAATGATTGACTTCTTTTCTGTTGACATGTCGACAACATCTGCAGGATTTATTCTTAATGGTGGCAATTCATCCTGGAGTAATGGGAGGCCAGGATTTGTATCGAACAGTCTTAGAAAAAGTAAAGTGGCAAATCCTCTTTTTTTAGCTGATGAGATCGACAAGGCAGGTGGTGATGACCGATATGATCCTATTTCGTGCTTCTATTTACTTTTAGAAAAACATACAGCAAAAGAATTTCAGGATGAATGTTTGGAAATCCCAATGGATTGCAGTGCGATCAATTGGGTTGCATCGGCAAACTATATTGATCGTATTCCAGCTCCTATTCTTTCTCGAATGGATGTGATTGAGGTTCAACCACCGACATTAGAGCAAATGCCTGTGATTGTGCAATCGTTGTTTACGGAGTTATTGCAAAGTAATGATTGGGGAGAACGGTTTATTGATAATTTGAGTAAGGATGTTCTTAGTGAGATGACTGTTTGTACGCCTAGAGAGATGGGAAAAGTATTGGAAAAGTCATGTGCCAATGCTGCCAAACGAAAAGGGGGAGCAAAAGGACAGATTAGGCTTATCACTAAAGATATCGAACTGCCTAATGATATTAGCTCACGTCGAATTGGTTTCTAGTTTTAATAAATATCAGCAAGACAAGGACGTTAGCTGGTAATTGCTAGCTTGAAAAAGGAGTTGAATGAATGAGAAAAGAATTACAACAAAGACTTTTTGATGCATGCCCATTGTTTTATCGGTATCAGTCAATGGATAAAAGAGAAGAAAGCCTACATGATTTGATGGACTTAGATTTGTGCTGCGGTGATGGCTGGTATCCATTATTGCTAGATGTTTCGATGAAAATCGAAATGATTTGTGAACAGATGAAGAAGCAGGGGTATGACAAATATGATTTACCCGTTGCAGTATGGATAAAGGAGAAGTACGGGGAGTTATGTATTCATATGGATAATGAAACAAGCGATACGGTTGTTTTACAAGATAAAGCAGAAGCTTTGTCAGCAACTACATGTGAAGCATGTGGGCAAGTAGGGAAAATGGTAAATAAGAGTTGGATTACATGTTTATGTGAAGGGTGTCATAAACATTATCCATTAGGGGGTGATGTTGGCGATTAATGAGGATAAATCATGAAGATTCAATTATTTTCAGATTTACATTTAGAAATACAGGGTTTCTACAGTATTGAAGATATTGATACTGATGTCATCATTTTAGCTGGTGACATCAGTGTTGGTCTTAAGGGACTGGAATGGGCTATTGGGGAGTCTAAAAGACTACATAAACCTGTTATTTATGTAGCCGGTAATCATGAGTTTTATCGACATCATTACCAGACATTATTGGAGGAGTTTAGGATTTTAGCAGAAACATGTCCAAGTGTTTACTTTCTTGAAAAGGATGAAGTAATGATCGAAGGTGTGCGTTTTCTAGGAACGACATTATGGACAGATTATTTGGCAATGAAAGGCGTGAGCCAGGCAGGCACTATGTTCAAAGTGGGGCGAGCATTGAATGATCATCGAATGATTAGATTCGGTGAGAACTATTTCAAGCCCAAAGATGCCTTGAGATTAAATGAAGAATCGGTGACATGGTTAGAAGAAAAATTAGCAGAATCATTTGATGGTAAGACCGTTGTTGTTACCCATCATGGACCTAGTCTAAAGTGTGCACACCCTAATTATCCTATCGATGAAATTAGTGCTGGTTTTATTTCATCTTTAGAACACTTAGTTTCTCAAGCGGATATGTGGTGTTTTGGTCATACTCATTCAAATCTGGATGAATATATTGGGCAGTGTCGATTACTAAGCAATCAAAAAGGGTATCCAAGAGAAAAGGTGCCAGGTGGGTTTAATAAAAATTTGATTATTAAGGTGTAACAAATGGAAAGTAAATTAAAGCAACCGTTATTTATTGATTTTGAAGCAAGTAGTTTAAATCTAGATAGTTACCCAATTGAAGTTGCGTGGTCATTGGAAGATGGCAGTATCGAAAGTCACTTGATTAACCCTTATGCTATTGATAGTTGGTTAGATTGGGATCCTATGGCACAAACGCTTCATGGATTGTCGAGAAATACTTTATCGAATGAAGGTAAGCACCCCAAATGGGTAGCACAGAGAATGAACGAGGTATTAGCCGATAAAGTATTGCTGACTAATGCATACGAGTTTGATTTGGATTGGTGCGAGACTTTATTTAAAGCAGCTGATGAGTCGATGTGTTTTACGTTTGGTGACGCATGGCATGTTTTTGGACTGCAATTGAATATGGAACGGACAGCTGTTAGCTCTCAAACAGTCTATCATCAGTTGACCCAAGTTAGTGAGCAAGCTTGGAAACAAGTCTCGGGCGAGCAACATCGAGCGAGTGTTGATGTGCAGCAATTGATTGAAATGTGGGAAATTGTAAGGAAATAAAACGACTATTCAGCGTGTGTTCAGCTTGAGTTTGTATAATGGATGCATGTTGTAAATAGTCCCTTTTGTTGAAAAGAATCGATATGAAAAAAATGATACGAATAGCACGAATAATAAATTAGGCATCACTGCTTTTTGCTCAGTGATGCCTGAATAGGGATCTCTGAGCCAGAATAACCTGGCTATCACATAATGAAGCTGGGTTTTTTTGTGCCTAAAAATACTCAACTTCTAAACAAAGGATAAACATTACATGAGTATTATTCATACCAATACAGCTGTAAATCAACTAGTACCAATGGTTGTTGAGCAAACACCTAAAGGTGAACGATCTTATGACATCTATTCACGATTATTAAAGGATAGAATTATTTTCATCGTGGGAGGCGTTGAAGATCACATGGCTAACCTTATCTGTGCACAGATGTTGTTTTTAGAAGCAGAAGATCCAGAGAAGGATATCCACCTATATATCAATTCACCAGGTGGATCTGTGACAGCAGGAATGGCCATTTATGACACGATGCAATTCATTAAACCCGATGTTAGCACCATGTGTATTGGCCAAGCATCAAGTATGGGGGCATTCCTATTAGCTGCTGGTGAAAAAGGTAAGCGATATTCAACACCTAATTCACGGGTGATGATTCATCAACCTTTGGGAGGGTTTCAAGGTCAGGCGTCTGATATTGAGATTCATGCAAAAGAGATTTTGTCTTTGAGACATAAGCTCAACAGCATGCTGGCGAATCATACTGGTAAAACAGTAGACGAGGTTGCTGAAGATACCGATCGTGACAACTTCATGAGTGCTCAAGATGCGTGTGATTATGGCCTGATCGATAAAGTACTTAGCAAACGTAGTTAAGGAGAAATTGGGAATGGGGAAACTCACACAAACTACAATTAAAACACTGGCTTTAGGTTTAGTAAATATTGATTCCAAATGCTATGAGCTTGTTTTATAGAAGTGGTTTGAGTGAGTTTGTCACGGTCAGGAAGGAGGTTGAATGAATAATAAAGAAGCGGGAGGTTATAGGAAGCCATCAACTCAAGTGCCTGTATCAGGTTTTGAGTCTTATATTATTGAATTGGCCGGAAACCATGGAGTGGCCTATAAGAAAGCAGAGATGGATGAACTGGCTGGACACCTGACAAGATTATCTGATGATGAGATTGTTATGGATGATATTGAGTGTCTTATCGTTGCATTGGTTAGAAGAGGAATTGTTACAAGTGAAAAGGTAATGAAACTTCATCATGGATATTTAAGGGAGAAATTTCATGTTTGATCCTTTTAATGATTTTGAGTCCGTTGGATATTTGAGAAATTATCTTAAGGAAAAGAACCTAGATATCGTTAAGAGCTTAGAGCATATGCTTTTTGTGACAAAGCAGCGAGAAGCTAGGGATTATTTGTCAACTAAAAGACGATTAGATTACAGTGATTTTTTGCATGTTCACAATATATTGTTTTCAGAGCTGTATCCGTGGGCAGGGGAAGACAGAACTGTAACTTGCCCAAATATCAGGGTGTCTAAAGGAGATATTCAGTTTGCTGGTTCTGATGATTCGGTGGCAGCGATTAATGAAGGGTTAAGACTGGGGCAAATCCAAGATAAGATGGCTTTATTGCCAGGAGTCATTATGGGGCTATTTTCTTTTGGTCATCCATTTCTAGATGGAAATGGGCGAGTGATGCAGCTGGTTCATTATGAGTTGTGTCGTCGAGCAAAATTTTCAATTTACTGGAAAAAAGTAATGAAAGAGGATTACCTGAATATGTTGACGGAAGAAATTAAAGATCCGAGGAAAAAGGTATTAAATGATTATTTACTGAAATTCAAGGTGAATGATGAGAAAGGCTAACAGGGAATATAAGTAAGGAATATTAGACATTACGTGTTCACTATTAGATTGGAATTTTAAGAGTGTTCCGTATTCTCAGAGTCAATTATCAATCAGTTTGGATGGCATGGACAGGGTATTTAAAAACAAAATAATTATTGTCAAGATGGAGGAGAGTAACGAGGGAAGTGACTTTTATTGTTGAAACGTTGAATTGTAAAATATATCTTATAATTCAATTGCTTATTGACTTTTTCGGCAAAGACTGTATAATATATCGTATAAATTAATCAACACCTAGGACTGTTTGAAATAAGCCATGACAATGCGAATAACACACATAATAAAATAGTCTCATCGTTTACTCGGTGAGACTGTAAACAGTTTCACCGAGCCGGTAATTAAAACCCTGGCTCCATAGCGGATGCTAGGGTTTTTTTATGCCTGAAATAAACTGTAATAACGTGGATAAGGAAAGAGGTGTATGAGCGATTTAGAACGTGAGTTAGGGAATAATATGTTAAAAATTCAGCATCCAGCGGTGATTCATGACCCTCATCCTGATAAGCGTGATTATTTAGATTGTACGGTTGTTAAAACAATGGAATTAGATGAACTACAAAAACTAAAAGCGATGTTATCTGCTGGCAGCACGTCGTGGTTACGCGTTGATTTTCAGATTAAAACAATCATTTACCCACCGATGGCGAAGGTAAATATTCGCAGTAGCATTATGATTCTGGATAATTCTTTTAACAATAAAATCCCCATCACTAATGTTGGGTTAGATCGTCCAGAAGGACGAAATAAAATAAATAATCTTCATTAGTTAACCAATACTGCATCGGCATCATAATACGGTGCCATTACTTTACATGACGAGGGTTATAACCATCGTTGATAGGCGAGTTGTGCCTATAAGATAAGGAGAGTTGATATGACAATTATACAAGCAGTTTCAGATACACATATAGAGTATGACGATGGGATTGGAGTGAACAAAAAAAATTTCGTTCTAGAAAAAACCGATTCTGATGTGATTGTGGCCGCAGGTGATATTTTTCATCAGAACCTAGGAATTGATTGGGCTGCAGATATTGCAAAGGAACATCAGAAACCTGTTGTTGTGGTATTCGGAAATCATGATTATTACGCGATTGAAAATACAGCAACTAAAAGAATCAAAGAAATTGTTGATGCAGCCAGATTACAAGCTAAAGCGTATAGAGCCAATAACGTCCCTGTTTATTTCTTAGAAAATGAAAAAGCAGTCATTAAAGGAGTGAGATTTGTTGGTTGTACATTATGGACCGGATTTAATGGCGGTAATCAAGACGTAATAGACAGTTTTTGTTCTGATTTGAATGACTGCGACCAAATTGGCGTTAGGCCTGATGAATTGCTAAAACGACATATTGATAGTGTAGTGTTTTTATCAAAAACATTATCCGAAAAATATGCTGGTGAAACGGTTGTAGTGACACATCATGCACCTAGCTATCAATCGTATAGAAGTGCTGAGTATGACTATGAGGATGAAGAATTAAGTCATTATTACTGTAGTGATTTAGAAGGAATTATTGAGCAATATAAACCATGTTTATGGGTCCATGGGCATATCCATGAAGTGGCTGATTATCGGATAGATAAAACACGGGTAGTGTGCAATCCACGTGGTTATAACTATCTATTTAACCTAGTTGATGATTTTAAATCGGATAAGACGGTGACCTTATAAGTAAGTAAACCTAATACATAAAGATAGAGGGGAAACATAATGGAAGATAAAGTTATTGAAGAAGCATTACTTCTTGAGACAATGGAGGCTGAATCCTTTTTTTTCGAAGAAGAGTTAGAAGCTGAAAGAGTAGCATCGGCTAAAAAACAAAAGAAAAAGGAGAAACGTATGGTGAATATTGTTGACACTCGTGCGCTTGAAGAAAAGTTAAGATCATTGGACTCAGAGTCCCTCCATTATGAGACGTTAAAGCCACTTCTTTCATGTCCTAACAAAAAGCCATATGCGAAAGTGACTAAGAAGCTTTTGGCTGATCTTGATGGTTTAGAACTTAAGTTCCCTAATTTTGCTGAACTTATTCAGGAGATTAGATTGTTACTTCGTCTTGAGGGCGCGAGTAAACAACGAGCGATTCGGTTGCCACACTTCTTATTATGTGGTCCTCCTGGTGTAGGCAAAACACGGTTTTTGAATGAGTTAGCTAAAGTCTTAGGCGTAGGCGATCTTAGACAAATTGATCTAGCGACTTCATCAGCAGCATTTATTCTATGTGGCGGGAGTACCTCATGGAAAAATGGTAAACAAGGGGTTGTGACGAAGCATTTACAAGAAAGTAAATATGCAAACCCTATGATCTTATTAGATGAAATTGATAAAGCATTATCTAATGATCACAACCCAATTGGGCCATTGTTTAATTTATTGGAGCCTCATACCTCAGTCAATTTTATTGATGAGGCGCTTGATTTTCCAATGAACTGTTCACAGATTATTTACTTTGCAACAGCCAATAGTGTTGAGTCGGTGGACGATGCCATTAAATCACGTTTTGAGATTATCACTATTGCACCACCAACTGCAGAGCAAATGATCGCTATTGTGCACTCAGTGTATAAGGAAATGCGTGATGATTCGAGTTGGGGAGAGAATTTCGCCGAAGAAGTCGATGATACGGTAGTTTCAAAGTTACAAGCCTGTGCACCAAGAGTGGTTAAACGCCTTCTTAAAAAGGCCTGTGCTAATGCCTTGGATAGAGTTGAAAAGCAAGGCAATGGTGATGATGTTATTGAGTTGCAAGCCGAAGATATTGTTGAAACATCTAGCGAAAATTTGGTGGGTGGCATTGGTTTTTATTAATCTTGACGTCCTTTGCACAATGATTCTGTTGTGCAAAGGACGATTATTAAACGGAAATAATAACTAAATAAGGAAGCTAATAATGACGACTTCAACAGTAAGTGAGAAAAATAATATCACACAGAACTTAGGTGGTTCGGCTGAATATAGAAAACAGGAGAGAAGCATGACTAACCGAACTCGACACCAAGCCGTAACGCATTCAGAGAAACAAAAAATGGTGACTGTTTACAATAAAATCCAAGTGGCGGCGGCGATGAGAAAACTGGATGAACGCGACCCTAAAGCTCGTCTATTACAAGAGTTACTGCAAACACCTGATGCTAAGAAATTAGCGACTGTAAAATCAGAAGTGTTAGTGGGTATTGAAATGCTGAAGAACAAATTCCCTAATTTTTTACAGCTTACCAATGATATTAAAGAACTGTTAGAACTTGAATTTTCTGGCGAGGCTAAGATCATTAAGATCCCACCGATGTTAATTTGTGGTGCTCCTGGAATCGGTAAAACACGGTATTTAAATGAGCTTGCAAAGGCGATGAGTGTTGGTGAGGTTAAGCAAATTGATATGGCTTCTGCTTCTGCAGGCTTTGTTTTGGGAGGGAACAGTACAAAGTGGAAGGATGGTTCACAGGGGTATATCACGACGCATCTTCAAGAGAGCTTATATGCCAATCCTATTATCGTACTTGATGAAGTGGATAAGGCGGCTAATAACTCACAATATGCACCATTGGGATCATTATACAGCTTGCTTGAGAAGTATACGGCTAAGAAGTTTGTAGATGAAGCCTTAGAGTTGCCTATGAACTGTTCACATATTATTTATTTTGCTACAGCTAATTCACTTGAGACTATTCCAGAGCCGATTAAATCGCGGTTTGATATTTATCAGGTTGAGATGCCAAATCATGAGCAAATGAGAAAGGTGGTGACCTCCGTTTATTTTGAGCTACTAGAAGGAAATGATTGGGGACGAAGCTTTAACGCAGCACTATCAGAAGCGGTGATTACTATTTTAAAAGCACATTCGCCACGAGACTTATATAAGTCATTGTGGAAGGCATGTGCAAAAGCATTGCAACGAGACAAATGTTTTATTGGTGAAAAAAGTCGGTTGATTGACTTGCTTCCCTTAGATCTTGAACAGGATCAGATTGATGAACAAGCAACGATTGGATTTTATTAATACGTGAGTGAATCTATTACAGATCACAATGAGTAACATGATATGACTGATAATGAAACGGTACAGGCGATTTTTGATTATATGCAGAAACGGGCAGAATCAGAAGGAATGTCTCATGAATTAGACTGTGACTTTTACGGGGAATTTTTCGGCAAGGGAATGCGAGACTTTTTTGGCGTCATTATTAGCGATGATGGACGATTATTACAAGACAAACAAAACCCTGATTTTTTTGAAACGTATTTTAATAAATAGGCCTAAGTTTATGAGACTAGTCTTAATGACAATCGCTCTAATCATGTACTCTTCTGTATCTCAAGCAGACTACAGTATTGATTATGAATATTACGAAATCAGTCCTGAAAACAGTGCTGATATTAAAACTCAAGCGTTTCTAAATTCTGATGTATTCATTGACGGAAACTACTATCTAGCAAAAACAAAATGGTCTATTCAATCAGGATTTACTGGTTATCACACCATGGTTGGTATCGGCGTTAAAAGCGTTGAACTCGATATTAATATCACCTATGTTATGCCTCGTCTAGCAACTAATTGTTGTGGTGATGACATTGTGACCTACTTTAATGAGGTCTATGAAAAACTAGAGTTGCATGAAAAGGGCCATGGTCAGATTGCTATTGATTCAATACCAATAATTACCAAATACTTAATGGCGACACCACCACAAGAAGATTTTAAGACACTTAAAGCGGTATTTTATCAACGCAACGGCGATATTATTAGCCAATTTGAAGCCTTATCTAATCACTATGATGATGAAACAAATCACGGTTATACACAAGGTGCTTATTTTAAATGAACAACAGGGTTAATTCATACCTAAATACTCAAAGCTAAGGAGCTACTATGCAAAACGAACAACAGATCGTTTTACCAAAAGATGATTATCAATGGTTTGTTGATGATACGTCGTGGGTGGAAGCATCAGATGGCAAGCTTCGGTGGCATGAGTTATCTCGAATGAAATCACTCTTATTTAAAGAATGTGCTGATGAGGATATGTGGGTTGATTTTCTAAAGTCAGATGATCGCTTGTCTCATTTGTTACTGATGACAAGGATGCCAGAAGAATATATCAACTATGAGTTTTATGAATATCAATGGTCCGATTTGTTTTGTGAATATTGGGGTATTGGTTCAGCATTTTGGGCTGATCCAACACCTTTTGAATTGATGATTAGTGAAACGGTAAGAGCGCTTAACGCAAAGTGGTGGGCGGTAGAAAAATATGGGCATTATTGGGAGGAACAAGAAGCCGTTTTAACTCATTTTGATTTACTTGAAGAGTATGTGAAAAAACATGAAAAAACGCAGTTTCGAGTAGCGCCCTATTTCCCAACAGATTATCACCTATTCGAAACAGATGATGAGTGGGTGTCAGCTTCTCCTGAATCACTTCGTTCTCATTATCTTGATGTACTTAAAAAATCTGTTGGAGAATCAAGTTGGATTGGTTTTTTAAAACGACCAGATCGCCTGCAACATATTATTCGTTATGGAGACCCAAGGTTAGAACAAAGAACTATTCTTAAAGGCGGCATGTATCAGTGGGAAGATCTCGCTTCTCCTGTGTGGGGACTTGGCAGTAAAGTGTGGCCAGATCCAACACCACATGAAATTGAACAGGTGAGGGAATTGTTTGCAACATACCAAGAGTGGGGTGATGCAGGTGAAAACGTGACGTTATTTCTAAGTGAGCATCCGCAGTCATTATGACAAAAATAAACTACGTCATGGATAAATACAACAATGGCATGGGTGTCGAGATCGTAAAAGGAGAAGTTTAAATGAGTATGAGTGCAACGGCGAAGAACAGTCACGCTTTAGAAATCAGCTTTACAGATACCTTGTCTGCACATATCACCTATTGGCATGGAGGGATTACATGGCAGCTAAAGTCTAAAAAACGAGAACAAGTGCTTGGATTATTTTCACCGCCCTTAGCGCCATTTGAATTATTGTCCCAGCGAGAGGATTGCCAAGATTGGTATTTAGCTATTCCTGAGTCCATCAGGAACAGCATTCACAAATATAGGCATATCGATTTTGCACTGTTGTATATGATGAGTCATTATCGATATGCGTATGAATTATTTATTAGTCATCCTCATTTATTATGGATCTTATTGTGTGAGGCTAAACAAAATGAGTGGTCAGAAGAGAAATTAGTCACCATTATTGGTCTACCACGAAAAGATATTTTGGCTGAATGTGGCTTACCCGGAACAAAAGCGAGTGTAAGGCTATTAGCCAAGTTTAACTTTGATCGATATGACATGACAGCACACGCCATTATTAAAAGTGTGTTTGCATTACCATTATATAAGAGCCTTTATCATCACCAGAAAACCATCAATTTTAGGTTGGCAAAATTAATGGTGCGTCATCCCATCTTAACTAGACAAACATTTATACATAGTTTGAAAGAAGATGAATGGAATAGCCATATTAGCACCACATTAAATGATATTTTTAGGTTAGCAGGTGAGTTAGAACACATGCATATCATTAATGATATTTGTGATTGTAAATCTAATCGTGACCTTATTACACTGCATGACTGGTTAACAAGACGCTTAAACCAACGCACGATGAATCAAAACTACAGAAATAAATTTAACGTTGATTATCCACCTCCACCACTAGAAGGAACAGACACGATTATTCCCATTACAAATGGACTCGCGCTTATTAAAGAAGGTGAAGATCAACGAAACTGTGTGGCAACCTATCATAACGATATTGAGAGAGGAGAATATTACGTCTATAAAGTGTTATCCCCTGAGCGAGCAACACTGGGATTTACTTTAGCTTACGGTCAAACGTTAAGGGTAGAACAGCTATATTTGAAATTGAATAAAAAGACTTCTAAGGAAACCATGAAAGCTGTTTTAGATTGGGTAAGATTAAGTAAGGCTAATAAAAGAAAATAATGTATATGGTCTAGTTTTAAGGCGATAGTTCCTTCTCCATAGAGGGAGAAAGTTGTGATGAGGGTGCAAGCCCAGAAGATGCGTTGCCCTCTAGTTGTAGTTATATTGTAACTGTTAAAAGTATCTAGCAAAACCTGGGAAGTCCAGGATGCCTGAAATGCAATAGAACTTAGATTCCCACTGTGTTAGTGTAGACTTTTTGTGAAAATATTATTTAATGATTCAATAGTAATTTTCTATAAAGCAATTAATTAAATAAGGATTTAAAAGGATGTCTCAATTGAATTCCAAGCAAGTGACCGAGCCTTGCCAGAGTGTTTTATGCCGGTATTATGAGAAAATAGCAAAAAAGATTGTGAAAGAAGATTCTATTGTCTCATTCGTAACAATTGTAATTATAACGGTAGGTCCTGCTCTTGATAAGTATTCTGAATTTTTTAGTCGCTATCCAACTGGGGTGTTTATTCTTTATGTGGTCGTAATATGGTTTCAGTACTGGTTGCATAGACAGGTAGCTAATGTCGCGGAGCGTGCGAGTCAATTTGAGAAGAGGGCTGAGCTGGCAGAAAAAGCAATAACAAAAACGTTACCGATTAATAAAGTTAATTTTACAGAGCTATATGAAATGCTAGGGGGCACCTTAAGTGATGAGGATTTATGTGCGGGTGAGTGTGGAAGGATGATAGAGGGAATGGTAGGCAGTGTAGGAAGGGCAAAAGAACATAAAAAATCTCAGGAAACGGAACTAACTAATATATTAAACTTGCTAGATGTTAATGTCGAGAGCTCTAAGGGGTATTCTGGAAGCAATTTTACTAAGTATTTGAATACGATACATCACAGAATTGAAATGTTTCAGAAAGCAATTAAGGTCAGTGAGAAAACGATTGAAAACGAAAGAAGTAAAGTCACCGAACATGAAAACATTCAGAAAGAAGAACTAATTAAAATATTTACCTTGCTAGATGTTAATGTCGAGAGCTTTAAGCACTATTCTGAAAGTGACTTTTCTAAGTATTTGAATACGATACATCACAGAATTGAAATGTTTCAGAAAGCAATTAAGGTCAGTGAGGAAAAGATTAAAACCGAAAGAATTAAAATTGGGGCTCATAAGCTTAAATATGAGGCAGTAAGTGATGACCTATATACGGGAATGGTTGATGCTTGTGGAAAGTTACTAGATGTGCTGGATGAAAATAAGAAAATAGGTTGTGTTAGTTATTTGGTAGAAAAGAGTCTGGAGCCAGGTTCCGAGTCACGCCGATATACTTCTCCTCCTGACATAGAAATAAAGGGCCTGCCTACTATATATAAAAAACCAGATCTCACTGTATATGGAACAGCAGGTAGAACTGAAAACGATTATCAGCCTCATTATGCTTATAAGAGTATGATAGATGACTTTTTTTCCGCTTTAAATGCATTCAAAAATATTAATAAGGGAATGGGTTTAACAGTTGCAAAGGATTCTGGTGGGCATGATGGAGGAGGCGATTAATGAATGTCGAATTGATCAAACACATTTTGTGTCTATACGAAGACTCAGAAATGGAGGTGTATTCCTCTACGCTGGCTAATACCCTATTTCTGTGTGACTGGCTTAGAATTGCTAATTTACTCTTTCCTATTGAACCCAAAGAAGAAACAGCTAAACCATTTACATGTTTTAAATGGTTCAAAGAAATTGGGGGTAGAGTTTATAGTATTGATTTTGTAGGAGAATTAAAAGGTATTCCCGATGATGTTATTACGGTTATAGGAGAAAAAAATGGGAAAGGAGAAAGTACTGGTCGTAATATCATAAGAAGAAAGAATTATTCGGAAAAGTGTAGTTTTGATAAGGATGAACCTATTGTCAAGTTCGTAATGGAGCTTGCCGTTGAGTTAGGAGGAGAGGGTTTTGATCGGTTCGTGAATAGTAGATATGCCTTGTCTCAACCAATGTCTTCAGTATCAAAGTCGTCGGACGTAAAAGACTATTCAGAGAATGTAATTAAAGAAGTCACCTTGAACTCTTCTAATGCTTCTGAATTGGGAAGAATAATAAAAGAAGATATTGAATCAGAAAACGTGTTTAGAGAATTTATGCGAAAGCTTTCTACACCTGCCGACAAAGCAGATGAAGATATATTGGAAACCTATATTAATTTCATGCTGAGTAAATGTTCTATAGAGCTTTGTAGGGCAGATGAAAATGATTATGCTGATATAAAAAAAGAGGCATTAAAAGGGGGTGCGAAGGCAAAGATCCATATATTAAATCAAGTTTCATTAGGGCTGGAAGAAAATAAAGGGGGAAGTAACAATTCTACTGGAACTGAAGCTCTAAATGAAGAGTGTACAAAAATAAAAAAGGCTATGATTTCATATGTTAATGCAGTTATTGCTGAGGCATCCAGTATCTGTGATTCTTTTTACGAAGAGGATGTTTTAGATCTTAAGGCTCTAGCTGAGCGCTATAGGTTGCAAGTCATAAAATAGAGAAAAATGAGCTTACTCTGAGGAGTAATCTTCTTGGTTAAAATGCTAAATTTCATCGTGACAAGTAATTGGACTTCCCAGATTTTGCTAGACACTTTTAACCGTTGTCTTGTGCCAGACATTCAATGTTATGTTTCATTCAGATCAGGGTAGCCATTACACCAGTAGAAAATATCGCCAATTATTATGGCGTTATCAAATCAAGCAAAGTATGAGTCGCCGTGGAAACTGTTAGGATAATAGCCCAATGGAGCGTTTTTTTAGAAGTTTAAAAACAGAATGGGTACCCGAAATAGATTATCGTTCATTTATTGAGGCAAAGCATGCGGTTACTAACTATATCATTGGCTATTACAGTCAAGTTAGAACTCATAAACATAATGGCGGTTTATCGCCAAACGCGGCAGAGCAGAAGTTCTGGTTTGCCTACTAAGCTGCGGCCAGTTTTACTTGACCACTACAATATACATATATCTAAATTAATAAGAACGGGACTTCTATGAAAAACAACCCTAAAGCATGGGCACTCTACTGGAGAAATATACTTGCTGATACATCGTGGTCAATAACGATTGATAGCAAGGAGATGAAGTATACAGATGTAAATTTAGATCATTTAAGGGCGCTCCATTTACCAGATAGGGCGGTTGTTCAGCTTTTTAAGGAAAGTACATCTAAAGACAAAGAGGATAAAAAGGAAAATGTCATAGAAGTTGCTATTTCTCCTGTGATATTTTCAAAAAATAGAGAGCACATGGAGAAGAGTGACTCTCTCCCAGATAAGATTGCTCCGATCTGGCTCCGATTTGATTTATATTTAGATGGTTCGCTTAAATTCAACATGAAGCGATACAAGGATGGACAAAGAGATATTTGGATCACGCGTAATTACCTAAATCCAACTCAAAATACGGAGCAGGGGAAAGAAGGGGTAACGTTTGGCAGTGTTGAAGATATGGATCACTTTATTGCAAACAATGTCTTCACGGGAACTGAATGGAAAAACCTCTTTGACTCGGAAACGCTTGCTAAGAAAGGGTTAAGAGTTGTTTTTAGTAGTTTTTTTGATGCGGGGCTTTCTGCCACAATAGGGGCTGCTGCCGAAATCGCAACAACTGCGGTTAATGTTATTAAAGACTCAATTTCAGAGAGGAGTATTACCAGTGTCGCTGAACATTACTCTGATGAAGTAGGCGAACTCCTTACCGACAAGCTTGAAGATGCTGTGCTCCCCAAAATTGGCCTCAATAAGAACGATCAGATAGATTTTGATAGTGTTTTGGGCTACGCTATTTCAATGTTGAAAGCTGTTTCCCCTGACTACCTCAATCAAATGGAATTAATGGGATATTCCATTATTGAAAATCAGCATGGTGTTGTAGCTGTTTATCCTGATAACAGTAAAATAACAGGCCACATCAAGAGAGCGTACAGCGCTATTATAGATTTAGATCAGAAAAAAATTCCTGCACTCTTTAGTAATTATGCAAGCGCAAGCAAGCCAAAGCCGAGAATTCCTTTTAGTGCGTTAACATGCTTTAAAAATGGCGCCTTACATAATGGTCATATGAGTGATAAACATGGCTTGTCCGCCTCCCAAAGAGAAGCTGTCTCTCATGTTGAATCGTACAAAGACAAGGGTTCAATCATGGCTGTCAACGGTCCGCCCGGAACAGGTAAGACAACCCTTTTACAGGATGTTGTTGCTACTGAGTGGGTTAACTCTGCTTTAAAGGCGTCTAACGCTTTAGAAGCAGTACCTTGTATTATCGTAGCCTCATCAGCGAATAATCAAGCAGTAACCAATATTATTGAAAGTTTCCAGAGCATTGATGGAATAACACGGTGGCTTCCTGATCCAGATAATGATGCAGAAACTATGTCTGGTATAGGTCTGTACCTAACCAACAGCAAGAAGGTTGTTCAAACAGACTATCATTATACAAAAAGCTTCAAAATGCCTGAAAATGCGGGGGATGGGCTTCCGGCTAAAATTGAGTCACCAGAATATATCGCAAAGGCAACGGCGGTATTTTTAGGACAATATGGTTGTCAGTTTGGAATAAAAGAGGGTGATACATCCTTAGAAAAGGCCGCCATTCACTTGCACTGCGTCCTGAAAGAGAATCATAAGGCTATGACCAGAATTATCAGTCTTGCCGTGGAGATGTACGAGACTTTTTCAGATTTAGATGGAAACAAAATTAACAGGGATCTTAATAGTGCTAGAGAAGACTTCAGTCAATTAAAAATACAGTCTAAACGATTAGAAAGTCATCATGATAAATGGCTTGAGCATATTGAAATGGAACCCTTTTTAATATCGCTCCTTAGCTTTTTTCCTGTTTTTAAGAAAAAGCAAATAGCGAGAAATAAGAGACTGTTAAACAGCCTGCAAGGACTTCCATTTTCTTATTCTAATGGGTCAGAAAATGAAGTTAATGATTTTTTTAAGCATACCATTCAACAGACTGCTAATAACTACAAGAAGTGTAGCAATGAAGTAAAAAAACATGAAAAAGAAAAATTAAGATTCGAGAATACGAAAAAAGAATTGGTTCAGTTGTGTGGTACCTATATAGATTTAGGCGAGCCTGATGAGATCATTAAATTAATCTCAGCATTAGATGAATTTCAAAATGGTGACTCACTCTCAGCAAGGATAGATAAAGTACTTCGCTATAGAATGTTTATTATCACTCTTCACTTCTGGGAGGCGAGATGGCTATTGGCGGCTAATGAGTTATATGAAGGTAATAAAAGAAAAAAAGAATCGGGCAATCAGGCAGGTAAAGAAAATCTATGGCGCAGGTATGCAATGTTAACTCCGTGCTTTGTAACAACGATGCATTCAGGTCCTTCATTCTTTTCTTTTTACAATCGTGAGAATATCCCTTTATTTGAATTTGTAGACCTATTGATTGTCGATGAGGCTGGTCAGGTCTCTCCCGAGTTGGCTGGCCCTATGTTTTCCTTAGCTAAACGAGCGGTTGTTGTCGGAGATCGCCAGCAGATAGAGCCTGTTTGGTCTGTTGCCAAGCATATGGATTATGCTTCACTTGTCCATTACAAGCTCTATGCCAATGAAGAAATAGCTGAATCAAATGATGAGACAGGGATGCACTGCTCAAATGGCTCAGTGATGCGTATTGCACAGAACTCAAGCCCAATACAAAAACAAGATAAGGGTGACTATAAATTTGAGCGAGGAATGTTTTTAGCTGAGCATCGCCGATGTGTAGATCCTCTGGTCAGATATTTTAATGACTTGGCATATGGTGGGCAGATAATTCCTATGCGAGGAGATCAAAAAAAGGAAGACCCTCGGCTGACGCCATGGCAGCATGTTGATATTGATGGGAATGACGAAAAAATTGGTAGCAGCAGAAGAAACAATGACGAAGCAGAAGCGATTGCGATTTGGATAAAGGAAAATAAAGCATTTTTAGAAGATCACTATAATCAGCCGATACATGAAATTATCGGGATTATAACGCCATTTGCACTACAGTATAAAGCTATAGAAGTAGCATTAAAATCCCATAAGATAACATCTTCTGGTGTTGCGATTAAAGGGGGAACTGTTCATGCTCTGCAGGGAGCAGAGAGAGCTGTAATCCTATTTTCTACCGTATACAGTTCCCCAGATGGAAGCTATTTCTTTAATCAAGGCGTGAATATGCTTAATGTGGCAGTATCTCGAGCTAAAGATATTTTTGTTGTTGTCGGTAGCCGCTCAATTTTTAAACCTACAGGTAGAGAACCACTGGATCTGATGGATAAATATTTTTAAGACATGGATTGCATATTGTTAAACATTCTCAATGTGATGGTAACAATATCTGTAAACAAATTATCCATAGTCTAATAGATCTGTATGGGCTTATTAACTTTTCCTACTCAGCTCCCCGGTAACTAGACTCGAAGTACACTTATTATTATCCATCTAGGAGCTGAGTCATGACAACGCTATCGCTTAAAAAGACCAAGACCCCACAACAAAAACCCAAGAAGTTGAAAAACCAAAGAATCGATGCTGCAATAGTATGGATGAAAGAATCGTATCCATGGATCTTTAACGATGGTCATATGATGCCCATTGAACTCGGATCTGGAACACGTATAAAAAAAACAAGGCCAGAACATATATCGAGACATGCTCTATACTCAGCACTATATAAGCTAACTCATAAATATTATTATAGGGTCTCGGTTTCAGCTGGTGGACATAGAGTAAAACTTGATGGAACTCAAGGTAGCGAGATCACTGTAGATCAACAACAAAAGGCTATTAAGAGGTTAGCAGCTAAATAACTAAGTCACCCGTATTGTAATCCCCCCGAAAAACAAACCAATCGGGGAGTCGCAATTTTTGCGGATAGCTTGTTTTGGGCATCTGTAGTGGTTCATATTATTGGGAGTCAATAGAATTTAAAATGTGACAAAATTAAAATTAACGAAGCAATATCCACTCTGATTTCGCTTAAAAGTCACACTGCCAATGATCATAGTATCAGTATGTTGATTGATAAAGGATAGCAGTGCATCGTTATCAAGTCCTTCAAGATCATGGCGGTGGAAAATTAAACTGTCTGCTAATACGCCATCTCATGTCCAACGCTGTTTAAGTGCAGGTAATGATTCAACGAGAAGTACTTGCTGATCTCTAAACCGTGTACCATTGTCTTTAGGCACATCATTGATACTGTAGTTCATATCCATAAATTGGGATGCGGTAATTATATTTATCATTTGCGACATTAAAGGTCGTATAAGAAGTGTATTCTGATGATTTGTGAGCACTATGTCATGGCAGTTTTCATGACGGGCCGATTACATTCAGCATTTCACTACGAACTATCTACAGACTACATGCTACGGAAAATTCACTATAAGTGTTGATTAAAAAGGTCTACGACCTCGTTTAACTGACTACGTTTACTATCTTGCTATTCGTCATCATCGTCATCAACCACATCATCTTCATGTATTATGAGCCCATTTTCCAAAGCTTGGGCTAACAAACCAGCCAAAGAAAGCTCAAAGTCATCATAGGGATAATAACCAGCTTCTTTAATTTCACGCATGGAACCAATAATGGCCAAAAATATACTTTCGACTCTCTCTTCTCCAATGTCGCTATATTCTTTGAGCTCTTCTACAAGCATTCTACGATTGCAACTTAATTGATCTTTGATGCTATCCATAGCGCCATCTGGCACATTCTCATCATCTTCATGCATTATGGTTCCATATTCCAAAGCTTGGGCTAATAAACCAGCCAAAGGAAGCTCAAAGCCATCATAGGTACAATAACCCGCTTCTTTAGTTGCCAATATACAACCAATGATGAGGGAAAGTATGTCTTCGAGTTGGTCTGTCCCAAGGTCACTAGTCGATTTAATCTCTGCTAGAAGTATGCTTTGTTTACCTCTTAAATTATCCATTATTTGTTTCTTAAAAATATTCATAGTGTTTAACAGCCTCCAAGAAAATGTTCTGAAATTTGATAATACATTATCTGAGAGCAAATATTTATGATCTTGAACATTATATCCTGAGATTTAATATCATCAAGTAGTAAACCAATGCATTCTTTAGTGATATGTCCCTCAGGGCTGGTTACGACGACGCTTATTCCATAATTATCTCCATTGAAATCATTAAAGATAGGGAGTTGTAATTATATTTATAGGTTACGACATTAAAAGTTGCATAATGAGTGTATTCTGGGTTGCATTAATCATTAACCCCCAATCATGATAAAAGTGAATGAGGTTTTTGACGCACTTAATATTATAGTCAAAGGGGAAAATGGATGTATAAAACCAGCCAAAATTATGTATTCTCAGCATCAGACTTAATTGTTCACA
>ENA-OSET01001454-OSET01001454.1-sediment-metagenome-genome-assembly--contig:-NODE-1454-length-24485-cov-28.630367_pt1 | contig 24485 bp, 17 predicted proteins | sample MGYA00237882_ERZ534229 | MGnify/ENA primary metagenome ERZ534229 (study PRJEB26408, sample SAMN06266212) | sediment metagenome | isolation source: Hudson Canyon methane seep mesocosm | place... | reverse complement strand
TCAACAGGAAATTCAGAGCCATCTTTATGTACACCCTCCAATTCCAGGGTTTTTCCTAAAGCATCTCCCTTACCTGTTTTCTGAAACTGACTAAAGGCTTTAGTTTGTGCTTCACGATAACGTTCTGGGGTAATTAATTGATGAAGACCCCGCCCTATTACTTGCTCTTCTGTATAGCCAAAGATCTTTTCTGCCGCAGTATTCCAGTAGGAAATATTACCATCATTATCAATACAGATAATGGCGTCTTGTGCAGAGGAGCTGATTTTTTCAAAGCGTTCTTCACTTGCACGTAATAACGCTTGCTCTTTTTGTAATTGCTGAATAAAACGAGCTTGCATTTTTTGTTTTTCTTTGCCATCATCAATGATTCGCTGCCTAGCAGTTAACAATTTTCTTTCTGTACGCCCCAACAAAACAAAAAAAAGAAAAATAACAAATAAGCCCATGAGCAAAGACAGCGCATTGAAAATAATCATCTCTTTCTTTAAATGCTCACTAAGCTGAGTGATATCTTGTAGCATCACCAAAGTAGAAACCTGGCGTTTACCAGCATCTTCGACAGGAATAATTCCAAATGCATAAAGACGATTATTCAGAGTAATAGTCTGTTGCTGCTGAAGGTCATCATTAGCCGATTGAATGTTTACATTTTCAAACAAAATCTCGGGAATAGACTGCAAACTCTGAGAAACTAGTACCGCTGAAGATAACTGTCCCCAGTTATATGCACGGTTAAGCATTTTCATACCCGCTTCCCATGCTTTTTGGTCGAGAAATGTTTTATCAATAAGAATAAATAACTCAAAAGAAAAAATATTGCGTGCTTCCTGAATCAATTCCTCTATTTCCTGCCCCAGCTCTATATACCCCAGTAATTGGCCCTGTTCAAAAACTGGCAACACAGCCCGCAGTGTAAAGGTACCTAGCGGCCCTAACTCAATCCCAGAGGATAATCTAGCCGTTTTTTCCGCCCCTAATGCTGTATAACGATCGATAAGATCACCATATCGATCAGGCTTATGGGTTCTTAATAAGTTGACCCTCTGGGCATCATGAAAATAAAAGTGAGTGATATTATGATCCAGATTAAAACGTTTATAGAGAGGAGAAGATAATTTTAAAAGGGCATCTCGGTCTGATGATTTAAGCGCCGTCAAAATATTTGGGTCCAGAGCAATAAATCGTAAGTTTGCAGCCATTACTTCAGTCTTAGTTTGTAAAACTGAATGCAGATGCTGTTGCATGGATTTAGTTTGCTGCAATACCGTCTCTTTCAGGTGTTTGTTTTCTGACTTAAAAACAAAATAATTACCGAATAAAAAAATAATCAGCCCCGAAACTATTAAAGGTATTATCACTCGTTTTCTTAGGCCTATACTATGCATAGCCGCTCCGCCCTACTTCACTATTGTTTATTTACTTATTATAGTCCATTTATTTGTTAATACTCTCTCTCAATAAATAAAACAGGCTTCATTGGCGCGTAGTCCTTTAGGCTGCTTTTAAAATGCAGCCTAAAGGACTGCGCCCCAAATAATTGTTCAAATCACCTACATTCCTAATCTACAAAATAGCTATAGATTAAGAAAACAATTGCAACTCTTTAGTAAAAAATCATTAAGCATTTGATCTTATGGTAATAGTGAAATGGTTTTTGTAGGAGCGTCCGCCCTCGGTGCGATTTTAAAAAAGCAGTTATTCAATGATTGCTGGCGGGGTTTAGCCTGGTTCACTACTCAGCGTAATTCAAGACAAAGTTTCGCCAATATTGTATTGGTGAGCTCTTGTTCTTAAGCCCTTTCCTGCTGGAGAGGGCTTAAGAACAATTGCAAAACGCTGACTAGTTACAAATAATTAACCAATATTTAAACCTGAAGAAAGTTATCAATTTCAATTAACTCAATCGCTAACTGCCCTGCATCCACTTTATCTTGTACGGTGTTAAATCCCCACAAAGCTAAAAATAATTTAACCGTTTCTAGCTTGCTGTTATTAATGTCTTTTAATAAAGTATGCAACATATCTTCAACAAAATAAATTTGCTGCCCAGAGTGTTTAGCAAGCAAATCAACCAACACAGCCTCTTTACTCATATTTCTATCTAACCCAAAAACTCTGTCTCCAGCCAACTCAATCTGATTAGCCTGTAATATTTGTTTTACAAAACGCTCTTGTTTAGTGGTTATGATGTACCAAAGCCCCTGCTCTGATAAATTTTGCAATTTTTCTTTTATACAGGGGAATAAAGGATTCATTTCTACCCAGTTATCTAAATCTTCTTTAATCCAGTGATCACCTGTTTCGCCAAACAGCTTTTTAAGTGCATCAATTGTTAATCCTGAATCTTGTATGACCTTTCCTGATTACGTACGAGTTTCAGCCAATGTATAAAAACACCGATTCAACTGTTATACGTCATCTCGGCAGGGATTGCCGAGATCCAGGATCCAAGGATGGGGGCTATTGTATAAACAAGTATCTGCAATTATTCAGATCGTACATCCCTATACACTGGATACCAGCAATCCCTGCTGGTATGACGTGGGTCCCAGTGTGTTGCATTTGGCTGAAGCTTATGGGTAATCAGGTAGTTCTTTAGATAAACTGTAGAGACGTAGCATGCTACGTCTCTACTAGTATTTATCGGTCAATAAAAAAGCAATTTAAAAACTTGAACATCGGGATATAGTCAGATAAGTTAAGACAAAACCCTTTTAAAATCCTCTAAAACCTGAAAATAACTATCGTAACTACTCATTTTTCGACCTTGAATAACAAACTCAGTTTTGGCAGCCTTTTCTCTATCTACTAACCACAAACCACCTGAAACTTTGCACTCATCAGCTACAAAGTGACGAAGACGCAGAAGAGATAAGCTTTGTTTTAGCATGCTGTCATAACGCCATAAGCATTGTTGTTTATTATTTTTATCAATATTTAGCAGAATAAGGCGACGATTTGAGCCAAGCAGCCATAAATTCTGGAAATTCGATGATTTATCCGCAGGATCAAGGCGAATATCTGTATAGATAAATTGAGGGACTTCCCCCTCATTCATCAGAGCCAAAATATATCTGGCTAAAACAGCTTTAATCTTCTTTTCAGGGGAGCCAGAACTTAACATATTAGTTAAATATTCCACATCATTTTTATCAATACTGAGTTTAATTGGCACACCTAAACGCGCTTCAGCTTTTTGTCGCCAGGCGATAACATTTTTATCACTTGTTTCTGTTCTATCACTATTGATCTGATTTTCAATAAAGTCACCGAGCCAATCCGCTATTTTCTGCCTGTCTTCAGCCTCAATAAACCGATAATCAAATCCTTCGGGATTGGCACTTTTTCCTTGCGTTAAACAGTGATAAATGAATACCCTGTCATATTCGCTATGCATCGATAAACCACTGATAATTTTTAGTGCTTTAGATAAAGCCTGTGCTTGAACAGGGTTAAAATAATGGATTATTTCTGTCAGTTCCAGGGCATATATCCAGTCAGAACTTCTATACCGACTACCATTATCAGCAAAAATAGTTGTGGCTTGCTCACCAATAATTTCTATCACATCATGAAGAAAATTTAAGGCATATTTCTCCGATCCTTTTTTAATCGCATGTTTTCCAGCTTCGATGGCAACTGTCTGAGCAATCCCTATCATGGGATTTGCCGCCATGCCAATACGGAGAACAGGTGTCACAAAGGTTAAAAAAGGCTCTGCTTTTTTATAATATCCTATGGTGGTTGCTGATTTTTGGATATATAAATAGGTTTTCCTAAGATTGTATTCTTTGATATTGATAGGAAAACTATCGACTAGGACCAATAGCTGCAAAGATAATCTATTCAACGACCGTAACAGGTTTTCTAGACTGGTCTCCATCAGCGGATGTTCTGAGTCAGGATGATGAATACGAGCAACTGATTCGATTAAATCGACAAGATCATCCAGCAGCAACTCATTTTTAAAGTTTTTATTTTCGCTATATCTTTTATTAATGATTTTATCAAAAATAATTTCAGCTCTTTGTTGTAACAGTTCTGCGACCTGCTGATCTAAGCCTTGATCGCTGTCACCTTCCTGACACCATTGCTGATCAGGATACTCAAAATATTGCTGATATTGAATTAATTTTTGCTTAACCTCATTTTCTTTTTGAACTAATAAATCCTGCTTTACCTTAAACTGTTTTTGAAGTTGCTGTAATTTCTGCTGATCTTCTTCAATTTTTCGCTCCTGGTAATTTAATCTCAGCTTTTCACTACTTTCCTGAGGCAACAATACAATCACCAAACTACTGAAAAACAGGATACAGCTACTCCCATAAAGCAACCATTCCCAACGCCCTAAAGTAAACTCTGTAGACAACAGAAATATCGTAGCTACGGTGACCAAGAAACTACTGAATATAAAAAAAACAGCAATTTTATTGATTGTTTTATTTTTCATTTCTCAACTCTGTACGGTTAGCTATCTTTCTTCTATCAGTATATAACTAATGTCGTTTAGTTATCTGATTACGTATCACTCTCCGCCACTATGTAAAGTATTAATTTGAATGAGGATCAGGTTGGAGCGTCCGCCCTCGGCGCGATGATAATCGGCAATATTTAGAGCAAAGCGTTTATTTTATATCGCGCCGAGGGCGGACGCTCCTACATCAATAGTTGCCTTGGAACTCACTCAAGTATCGTTACTTACTGCCAAACAATACTGTCTCTGGAAATTGGCTGAAGCTGGTGCGTAATAATGCTAAATTAAACATTTTGACATAGGAAGTGCATCCTATATTTATCGCCTTAACTTAATGGCAGTGTCACTTAAGGTAATGAAATTCGAAAATGACTTTCCTCAGCCACGTCTCCTCCCTACATACACACCATTCTAAGTAATATTATTTATTACATATTAATCAAAGGTTTTTCGTAACTACTCAGCGTATATTTTCTGAGGGTATAGGGTGTTGATTTATCAGGCTTCTGCAACAGGACGTTGCAGCAGAGCTTACATGGATGTATTTACGCGTCCTTATAAATCAATTCCCTATGCCTTCAGTCCTAAACTCGCTGAGTAGTTACGGTTTTTCTATATCTTTTAGAAAAAAACTCAAACTAGTCTATTCTTTAAACTACAACAACTTAAAGTAGTTACTAGAAAATGCTCATTTTTTAGCTTTAGCCCACCGCCCAAGCAGGGTTGTATTAACTAAACGGATATAAACTGATATGACGCATAACACTAAAAATTCAGATACAGATACTATCTCAAACTATCAGACTCAACTGGGTTTCAAAAATACAGCCCGTATACTTTGGCCTTATTTTTCCCGAAACTTTATGGAGCAATTCAGAAGTATCTGGTTTATTGTCGCTTACCTCGCCGTTTTCCAGCTTCTAATTTTACACCTTCCTCTAGTCTATAGCCTGATGATTACCTTTGGTATTTTTGTTGTGCTTATGGGATTGATGTTCTTTATGGAAGGCTTACGCTTAGGTTTAATGCCATTGGGAGAAGCGATTGGTTCCGTGTTCCCTCATAAAACAGGTATGACACTTATCCTGATTTTTGCGTTCTTACTCGGTATAGGCGCAACCTTTGCAGAACCAGCTATTGCCGTATTAAAAGCCGCTGGCAGTGGTGTCAATCCCACTAAAGCCCCCTTACTATTTTCCTTACTCAATGAATTCGCTGATCAACTGGTGCTATGCGTTGGATTAGGTGTAGGGTTTGCCGTATTACTGGGTGTTTTACGATTTTTTTACGGCTGGTCACTTAAAGTTCTGATTATCCCAATTGTTTCTGGGGTATTAGCGCTATCCTGGTACTTCAGTCAGATAGCTGTTTTGCAATCAGTATTAGGCCTGGCATGGGATTGCGGAGCGGTTACTACTGGCCCGGTGACTGTTCCTCTAGTTTTAGCACTTGGTATTGGTGTATGCAGAGTCGTTAGCAAAGGTAATAGTAATAATGCTGGCTTTGGTATTGTTACCCTGGCCTCATTATTTCCTATTCTTGCCGTTCTGCTACTCGCTTTGTACCACTATTCAGCTGACGATTATTATGGGGCTAGCCACTATAAAGGCGAGTTGTACCATAAAATAAAGACTGAGCAAGCAGAACAAAAAGCAGACAAGACTGTTAATAAATCAGTAGCTCCTTTTAGCCAGCAAGAATTTAATGACTTTCAACAAACGGGAAATCTGAATAGTAATCACAAGATCATTTTACAACAAGGATCAGCCGCATTTAAAGACGGTAAAATTGTATTAAAAAACCCTTTGCTAGTGATAGAAAAAACAACAGAAATTGAAGAAACAGAAATATCGACCTGGGATAATAAACAAGATATCGTTTTAGCAGTAGAGCAATCCATGCAGGAAGCCTTAAGAGCAATTATCCCCTTATGTTTATTTCTATTTCTCATTCTCCGCTATTTACTCAAACAAAAGCTGCACCGCCCTGGTGAAACAGCTGTAGGTGTTGCCTTTGCACTATTTGGTATGGCTCTGTTTGGTTTAGGAATCAGTATGGGGCTGACTCCTCTCGGTAGTCAACTTGGTAGTAATGTCCCCTCAGCATTTGCCGAAATATCTGTTTGGCAGAGTTCAGTCTCTGCAGGGCCCATTATTGAAAACGATAAAGTAGGAAAAATCATCGCTGTTATCTTTGCATTTTTCTTAGGTTACGGTGCTACATTAGCAGAACCTGCTCTTAATGCTTTAGGTGAAACTGTTGAGCATATTACCGTTGGGGCATTCCGTAAAAAGTTATTAATTCAAAGTGTAGCAATAGGTGTTGGACTTGGTATTGCAGCAGGTATTTTAAAAATAGCCTATAACCTGCCTTTATTTTATCTATTAGCCCCGCCTTATATTTTCTTGCTATTTTTAACAGCCATATCATCTGAAGAATTTGTCAATTTTGGCTGGGATAGCGCAGGCGTTACCACTGGCCCCATAACAGTCCCCCTTGTGCTTGCTATTGGACTGGGTGTTGGTGGCAATGTACCTGGAGTCATTGATGGCTTTGGTGTTTTGGCTTTAGCATCAGTTGGACCCATTTTAACGGTTCTAACCATAGGTCTGTTCAATCGTATACACAGCAGTAGGAATCAAGTGTAATTTAATGGTCAAATATTTTATACAACAATGGGAAGATTATGTATACACAAGTTATAAATACATCAATTGTTACTGCTATCCTTCCAGAAGCATATATTGATAAAACACTCAGCGCTTTAAAACTTGCTGGATATGATGTTATTCACTGGAGTGCGCGCGGCACACTATTAGACAAACGCTGGTATAGAAAGCTATTTCCTTTCATCAGCCCAGAAAAAGGTGTCATTCGTATTTTAGTGCCCAATGGCGAAGTCGATCAAACTATGCACATCATACTTGAGCAAGCCCACCTGGATCGACAGGGAACGGGAGCAATCTATTGCACACCTTGTGAAGAATTACATATCGGCGGCCAGTTTCACTCCAATTGCTCAGGTAAAGATATTACTGAAAGCAAAAGCGCCTGGTTACTAAAAGAAAACCTGGATATTATTCACTGTATTGTCGCTAAAGATGTTACCGATCAGATTGCAAGTGCCGCCATTGAGGCCGGTGCTCACGGTCCTATTGTGCATTACTCTGAAGGTAGGGGCTTGCGTGACAGATTAGGCTGGTTGCGTATTACCAAGCAAGCTGAAAAAGAAGTATTAACGGTTCTTGTCGAAAATTCAGATGCAGAAGACATATTTGATGCAATGGCTCATGCCGGAAATCTGGACTTACCTGGACGTGGTTTTATGTATCAGATGCCTGTTAACAAAGGCTTATTTAATTTACCCAGCCACTTTGATGCCCATCACCATACAGCCAATATGCAACAAATAATCAGTGCTATTGATCACCTGATGGGCCATGAGCATTGGCGAGATCAAACGGTATTTGAATCAGGCGATTCAGGAAAATCAGCAGGCTTGGACTTTATCAAAAAACACCCTAAAAAGATTATTATGGAGCAGCAAGTCAGTCTGACAGCGATGGTTGATCGAGAACATGCTGATCAAATTATGGACATCATGTTAGATTGTGGAGCTCCCGGTTTAAATACCAGTTATTGCCAATACGTGACCTCTAAAATAAAGTGTTTACATAAGGGGGTCGACCTGATTCCAGAATACGGAATTATTGATTGTATTGTTGCTAATGATAAAGCCCATGACATATTAGATCGGGTAAAAATTCAAACTGAAGAACTGGGAATTGAAGATTTATGTCTGTTTTTACAACCCGTTCCCAAAGTTATAACCTATCTTCATGATCCTCGGCCAGAAAAAAGAAGATCCGTAGAGGAACGTAAAGTGGAGGCGGAAAACACAGCAGCAAGTATTTAGTTTATAGCGCTAGAGAGAGATAAGCTGCTCTTCAGCTACTCATTATCGAGTAACAGGCTTATTTTAAAATCGCGCCGAGGGGAAGGAAAATCAAAACAGACTGTTTTCACCTTAACTTAGTGACATTGCATAAAGACCTTATTGTCTTTTAATCGTGTTTCATTTTCTTTAAGTGGCGATATTGTTTTACTATTCCTCCTCCAGAATTAACAACCGCTATAGAGCGCTCAATGGAAGCTCGCAAACCATCCATAAATCTGATTTCAGCTGAACCAACAATATAATCACTTATACTATCAGCTAAAAAATCAATTATTTCAGCCGAATGATTAATACCCGCTAAAATACCTAAAGTAATCAGATCATTTCTATTCGGAAAGGCCTTACTCTTATTCATTTTAAGAGCCATATGATTATCAATGCTTTCATAGATAAGGGTATGAGTAATATCATATGGGGGTGATAAAACAATATTCTTATCGCCTAAGGTATATTGCAAAGCAAAATTTTTAAGGTGCGCATCGCCATTGCCAATAAGACAATTAAACACAATCAATTTATATGTTTTTTCCACTTGAGTTATAGATCCCGTATATAAACGAACGGCTTTAAGTAGTGCCTCATAACTCGAATTATATTTTTCATCCCCCTGCTTCCCCATCAATGTCGAAAAATCTTCAAAAGCCAAGCGCTGACTACCCACCTTATCAAATCGCTCAATAACATAATGCTCAAGATTTTCTGACAAATAGGTTTTAGGTGGGACTAACTGGCAATATCTTGCAGCTTCCATACAGACAAATTCATTAACCGTTAGCAACGGAAATTCATCATCATAAGTTTTTACAATAAGGTCTTGTTGCTGAAGGGCCAGACGGCTATCGCCTTCAGTTTTAAGCATCACTTTAGGCTGAACCCCAGACAAAATTCCGCGTAGATAATATTTTTCCAATAACTGAGGAAATAACTTTTCTGCTGATTGCCAAGATAATATGTCATTCAGTGTTATTTGCTCCACCCCTGGCAAACTAAACCCCGCATCGAAATCTAAAGCACCAATACCATTAGCACCCTGCAATGCCAAAAAATACATGTCATTAATTTTGCCATATCGCGCAAGTTTCTCAGAAATATAACGACGCACAAAACCTTCCGGTAAGTTTTGACTAAAAACAGGGTGAACAGCACCATGTTTATAGGCATCAGTTCTGACTTTCATAGTCAGAGATACAGGAAACCTCTGCTGTGTATATTGAAATGAGTAATGAGAGCCATGCGTCAGAACGCCAAGCTCCTTCACTTGCTCATTCAGACTATACCTAACAGATAATTGTTTAACAACTGGGGGCAGAATGAGCTTAGTCATCACCAAACAGCTCACTCAAGGAATCAAAATCAGTTTGTTGCGGCTCTTCTGTTTCAATGCTTAAGACATAGCCAAGAGACGTTAAATAATTCTCATAGGTCTTTAATGACCCTGTATAACGCCCTGTTTCAATTTTAGAAATAACCGAATGATCAACACCAATACGCTTACCCGCTTCAGTTTGAGAAAGCTTTCTTTCTTTACGGGTAACCTTAAGTTTAAGCCCTATTCGTTCTCTGTATAACATATTTATCGCCCCTTCCTGTGCTCATATAACCACACAACTAAATAAATATCAACAGTGTGCCTATATGAACACAGATTATGGCTGTTTTTATCTTGAAGGTCTCATTGGAAATTTGAAAAAAGAAGCGGGTATAGGCGCAGGTACTTTGTACTACTCTTCAGCTACTCATTATTGAGTAACAAGCTTATTTTAAAATCGCGCCGAGGGCGGGCGCTCCTGCAACAGGGAGTTCGGAATAATGTTAGCCATCTTGACAAAATCAGACAGTAAACAATTTGTACTTCAAAAGTAATTTAAGAGTTAGGCTTGAATCAAGCCTCGATAAGACAAAGAACAGAATGTTCTTCCTTTTAGCCTTTAGCCTTTAGCCTTTAGCCTTTAGCCTTTAATTCTAGCACCTGAAAAACCTATTTGTTTCCAGGCTTCAAATAACACGATAGAAACGGTATTCGAAAGATTTAAACTTCTACTTTCGGGCTTCATCGGCAAATACAGTTTTAAGGCTTCCGCATGTTGAGATAAAAAGCTATCAGGCAGACCTCGCGTTTCAGGTCCAAACATTAACGCATCATCATCTTGAAAGGTGACATCAGCATAATTAGTTGCGCCTTTGGTGGTTAAAGCAAACAGGCGTTTGGGTTTTGCTTTTTCAATATAATCAGATAATGAAGCATACTGATGCACATTTACCCACTCATGATAATCAAGACCTGCTCGGCGCAGTTTTTTATCATCCAGCTCAAACCCTAAAGGGTGGATTAGATGCAATTGTGCGCCAGTGTTGGCGCACAACCGTATAACATTGCCTGTATTAGCCGGTATTTCTGGCTGATATAAAACAATATTAAGCATACTTATTTAGTGGTATCAACAGCAGTTAAATTCCAGATTTCATCCGCATATTGCGTAATGGTTCTATCTGTTGAGAATTTACCACTTCCCGCTGTATTAAGAATACTCATCTTAGTCCAGGCTTCTTTGTCTCTGTAGGCATCACTCACACGCTGCTGCGCATCAATGTAACTACGGAAATCAGCAATTGTCATCCATGGATCGTTCGGACTTCTAAGAGAGCCGATGATATCGTCAAAAATACCTTGTTCAAACTGACTGAAATGACCACATTCCAGCAAAGTCATCACTGCTTTCAAGTCTTCATCGGTATCAATCATCGCATTCGGGTCATAGTGGCTTCTCAAATCTTCAACTTCTGATTCAGTCAAACCAAACAAGAAGAAATTTTCATCTCCAACTTCTTCCCTGATTTCAACATTTGCCCCATCTAAAGTTCCAATAGTGATAGCACCATTCATCATGAACTTCATATTACCTGTACCAGAAGCTTCTTTACCTGCTGTTGAAACTTGCTCAGATAAATCAGCACCAGGACAGATTCTTTCCATTGCAGAGACTCTGTAATTAGGTAAGAAAACCAACTTCAGTTTATTACCAACATCTGGGTCGTTATTAATAACATTGGCCACATTATTAATTAATTTAATAGTTTTCTTGGCCATGGCATAACCCGGCGCAGCTTTACCACCAATCAACACACAGCGAGCTACCCAATCTTTAGTGTCACCTTTTTTAATTCTGTTATATAAATGAATAACATGTAAAACATTTAATATTTGACGTTTGTATTCATGTATACGTTTAACCTGCACATCAAACAAGGCATCAACAGACAGACCTAAATCATAGCCAAATTCTTCATTTTTATAATCAATCAAGCGTTGCTTGCTAGATTGTTGTAGTGCAAACCATTTTTTCCTGAAAGCAGGTTTTTCAGCATATGGTTTTAGCTTTTCCAACTTAGATAAATCAGTTACCCAGCCATCGCCAATGGTTTTAGTGATCAGTTCTGCTAATTCAGGATTACAAGCAGCCAACCAACGTCGAGGTGTGACCCCATTGGTTTTATTATTGAATTTCTCAGGCCATAACTGATAAAAGTCATTAAACAGACCATCTTTCAATAATTGCGAATGTAACGCTGCGACACCATTTACCGAGAAGCTACCCACAATTGCCAGATAAGCCATACGAACTTGCTTATCATCTCCTTCTTCAATAATAGACATTTGAGTCAATTTTGAAGTATCAGCAGGCCAATGCTCGGAAACTTCAGTCATAAACTGAGCATTAATCTGAAAAATAATTTCCATGATGCGCGGTAATAAATACTGCATCAAACCTACAGACCATTTTTCCAAAGCTTCTGGTAATAAGGTATGGTTGGTATAGGCCATCGTATTACGGGTGATTTCCCATGCATCAGTCCAACCCATGCCATGTTCATCCATCAATAATCGCATTAATTCAGCAACTGAGATACTAGGATGAGTATCGTTCAACTGAAAACAGTTTTTCTCTGCGAAATGAGTAAAGTCAGTACCATGACGACCCACCCAGTTAGCAACCACGTCTTGTAAACTCGCTGAAGCCAATAAATACTGTTGTTGTAATCTTAGCACCTTACCATTTTCATTGGCATCATTCGGGTACAACACCATGGTAATATTTTCGGCAGTATTCTTTTCTGCAACCGCTTCTGCATAAGCACCCGCATTAAACTCTTGCAGATTAAATTCTTCAGTTGCTTCAGCTTTCCATAAACGTAAAGTATTGACCGTACCGTTTTGATAACCTGGAATAGGCGTGTCATAAGGAACCGCTAATACATCATCGGTGTTAACCCAGCTGATTCTTTCCTTACCATTGTCATCAATATGTTTTTCTGTATGGCCACCAAACTTAATCCGTACTGTATACTCTGGACGTTCAATTTCCCATACATTGCCATTGCGTAGCCAATGATCAGGTTTTTCAATCTGTTCACCATTTTCTATACCTTGAGCAAACATACCGTACTCATAACGCAAGCCATAGCCCGTTACTGGTAATTGCAAGGTTGCACAACTATCAATAAAACAAGCCGCTAATCGACCTAAACCACCATTACCTAGGCCCGCATCAGGCTCACTGTCTATTAATTCTTCTAAATCAAGACCTAGATCATATAAAGCTTTGTCTACCGTGGAGGTAATACCCAAATTAAGCATGGCATTACTTAAAGTACGCCCCATTAAGAATTCCATAGAAATATAGAAGGCTTTTTTACAATCTTCCTCTCTATAGGTATTGTAGGTTTTCTTCCAGCGCTCAATTAAACGGTCACTGACAGCTAGAGAAAGCGCTTCATATGCATAATGTGGAGAACGACACAATTCATCTCTGCCTAAGCGATGACTGTAATATCTTTTGAAATCAGCAACAAAATCCTTTTTGTCCATTCCCAAGCCAGGGAGTTTTGTGATATCTGATTTTGGTTTACTTTTTTCAAAGCTTCTAGTTGGCATAGTATTTACCGTATAGTCTTAAGGTTCATTATTAAGTAACAACTGACAACCCTCTTCAGTGATACTTGTAATTGATATTGCTAGTTATTACTCCGATTTTTCATGCTTAATCAAAAGCATGAAGAATCGGAAAAATTATCTCAACTTCCCATGACATTGTTTATATTTTTTATTAGAGCCACAAGGACAAGGATCATTTCGTCCTACTTTTTTACCGTCTCTTACGAAAGGTTGTTCTGCATCTTCTTGATTTTCATTCGATTCTGGTGCAATCTCTTCAACAATTGGATTAGCTTCCGCATGCTCATAATGCATTTCTTGCGGCGCTTGTCTTTGCTCATCAATCGCATCAACATCTTCTTCCTGGGCCACCTGAACCTTCGCTAAAATACCAACCACTTCATATTTAATGTGATCCAGCAAGTTGGTGAACATATCAAATGATTCGCGCTTATATTCCTGCTTAGGGTCTTTTTGAGCATAGCCTCTAAAATGAATCCCCTGACGCAATGAGTCCATAGATGCTAAATGTTCTTTCCAGCTATTATCAAGTACCTGCAACATACAAGATTTTTCAAAATGACGCATAACTTCAGCCGTTGAGGATTCTTCCTTGGCTTTGCTGGATTTTTCCAGCTCATCAACAATAAATTGACGTAAATCACCTTCCTGAAAAGATTTGTCTTTATCCAACATATCTTTTAACGGTAAATCTAATAGATACTCTTGGCTAAGATGTTCTTCTAGTCCACTAATATCCCACTGCTCTTCCATGGTTTTAGCAGGAATATATTTAGTCACCACATCGTTTAATACATCATGGCGAATATCACTGACCATCCCACTGATATCTTCTGAAGCCATCAATTCGTTTCGGTGTTCATAAACAACTTTACGTTGATCATTAGCCACATCATCATAAGCCAGGATTTCTTTACGCTGATCAAAGTTTCTTCCTTCAACTTTAGTTTGCGCATTTTCTATCGCACGCGTAACCCAAGGATGCTCAATCGCTTCACCCTCTTCCATCCCTAAAGACTTCATTAGACGCGACACTCGCTCAGAGGCAAAAATACGCATCAAATCATCTTCTAATGAAAGATAAAAACGTGTTGAACCAGGGTCACCTTGTCGACCAGAACGACCTCTTAACTGATTATCAATACGACGAGATTCATGTCTTTCAGAACCCACCACATGTAAACCACCACTTTCCAGTACTTTTTGGTGTCTATCTAACCATGCACCACGTACTTTTTCTTGTTCATCCTCAGTTGCTTCTTCACCCAAGGCTTTTAACTCTGCATCCAGATTCCCACCTAATACAATATCCGTACCACGCCCCGCCATATTGGTTGCAATGGTCACTGCACCAGGCATACCTGCATTTTCAACGATATGCGCTTCACGCTCATGCTGTTTAGCATTTAACACTTCATGTTGAATATTTTGCTGACTAAGGATTTCAGCAATAATTTCTGAATTTTCAATAGAAGTAGTACCGACTAACACAGGCTGCTTACGTTTAACACAGTCTTCAATATCTTTGACTACCGCATGATATTTTTCAGTCTTAGTCAGGTAAACCGAGTCACCTTTATCATCCCGAATCATATCTCTATGAGTTGGAATAACTACCACTTCCAGTCCATAAATTTTATTTAATTCGAATGCTTCTGTATCCGCTGTCCCTGTCATGCCTGACAGCTTGTTATACAAGCGAAAATAGTTTTGAAAAGTAATTGAGGCTAAAGTCTGGTTTTCATTTTGAATTGTCACCCCTTCCTTGGCTTCAACCGCCTGATGCAAGCCTTCTGACCAGCGTCTACCTGTCATCATACGGCCGGTATATTCATCAACAATAATGACTTCATTATTTCTGACTACATAATCAACATCTTTTTGAAACAATACATGGGCTCGTAAAGAAGCACTCAAATAATGCATTAATCGTATATTAGCCGCATCGTATAAGGTTGCGCCTTGCTCCATCATACCGTGCTCAACCATTAGCTGTTCAACACGCTCATGACCTTCTTCGGTTAAATGGATTTGTTTGCTTTTCTCATCAACCAGATAATCACCTGGCATTCTTTCTTGCTTTTCTTTATCTTCTACAATTTCCTGTGCAGTCAAAAAGGGCACAACTGCATTGGTTTTTTGATAAATCTCCGTGCCTTCTTCTGTAGGCCCAGAAATAATAAGTGGGGTTCTCGCTTCATCAATCAGAATTGAATCTACTTCATCGACAATAGCGAAATTCAAATCACGCTGTACTTTTTGCTCTATGCTAAAAGCCATGTTGTCGCGTAAATAATCAAAACCGAATTCATTATTGGTGCCGTAGGTAATATCTGCAGCATAGGCATCCTGACGTTCCTGATGACCTAAATCACTAACGATTACGCCGACAGTCAAACCTAAGAAGCTATATAGTCTACCCATCCATTCGGCATCTCTGGCTGCCAAATAGTCATTCACGGTAACAACATGAACGCCTTTTTCAGGTAAAGCATTTAAGTAAGCCGCCAATGTTGCCATCAGTGTTTTACCTTCACCTGTTTTCATTTCAGCAATTCTGCCGTCATTCAAAATCATGCCGCCAATCATTTGCACGTCATAATGACTCATGCCAAAAACACGTTTTGAAGCTTCTCTGACAACAGCAAATGCTTCTGGAATTAAATCATCCAGTTTGGTTTCTTGCTCTAAACGTTGACGAAACTCCTGTGTTTTTGCTTTTAATGCATCATCCGACAGCGCTTCATATTCGGTCCCTAAGGCATTAACCTTTTTAACCATCGCCCGTTTTTGTTTAACGTTCCTGTCATTACGACTTCCAACAACTAATTTGACCAGCTTACCCAGCATGCTTATTTTCCAGTGAGATTTCGTGAGATTTCGATTAAAAAAATGAGTAATTATATACTGTATGTCTGCTTTGTTTCCAGATAAACCACACACCCAACCATATTAAATAGCCATTAGCAAAACACAACTTGCTGTATACATTGGGGCTTTTCTATAGTTTTCAAGGCCAGCGACAGTCAATCAACGACCAAAACCAGCAGTTATTTTGAAGGTCAAATACTTACATACATCAATACATTACAATAAAACTTAGGGAGCGGGAAAGAAATAATTGACCGATATTGGGCAGGATTTTTGTTTGTCTTCAGTGAGGTAGCAACAGGCGCATAGCAAGCTACGTAACTGTTGCCACCTCGTTGAAGGCGGACAAAAAGACCAGCAAGATTGGATGATTATTTTTTTCCATCTCCCTTAAAGCAAATGCCCCCATAAATCATGCTCATCAGCCTCTTCTAGCTTCACATCAACAAATTGCCCTACTTTCAGATGAGTCGCTCCATCAATAAAAACCTGCCCATCAATCTCTGGCGCATCCGCTTTACTTCGAGCAACGGCACCTTCTGCTACCACTTCATCAACCAGTACAGTTTCTATTTTACCCACACGACGCTGCAATCTTTCTGCACTAATGACTGCCTGATGAGCCATAAACCGCTGCAAGCGTTCTTGCTTAAGCTCTTCAGGTACCGAGTCAGGTAAACCATTTGCCACCGCCCCTTTTACAGGTGAATAAGCAAAACAGCCTACTCTATCCATTTCAGCTTCTGTCAAAAAATCTAATAACTGCTCAAACTCTTGTTCTGTCTCACCTGGGAAACCGACAATAAAGGTACTACGCAAGGTAATATCTGGGCAGATACTGCGCCAGGCTCGAATGCGTTCCAGATTATTCTCAGCTGCCGCAGGTCTTTTCATTAACTTAAGAATACGACTATTTGCATGCTGAAAAGGAATATCCAGATAAGGTAATATCTTGCCCTCAGCCATTAATGGAATCACATTATCAACATGAGGATAAGGATAAACATAATGCATGCGCACCCAGATACCTAAATCACCCAAAGCTTCAGCCAAGTCATAAAAGCGTGTATTTATTGATCGTCCTTTCCAGTCTCTCGCTTGATACTTTAGATCCAAGCCATACGCACTGGTATCTTGAGAAACAACCAACAACTCTTTCACTCCAGCATTTGCCAGATTCTCAGCTTCCAACAACACATCATCAATCGGTCGACTGACCAGGTCACCCCGCATTGAAGGAATAATACAAAAAGTACACCGATGATTACAGCCTTCCGATATTTTTAGGTAAGCATAATGATCAGGCGTTAATTTAATACCCTGAGGCGGCACCAGATCAAGAAATGGGTTATGAGGCGGTGGTAAATGCTGGTGCACCGCAGCGACAACCTCATCAGCCGCATGAGCCCCCGTAACACTTAATACTTGAGGGTGGCGAGAACGGATCTCTTGTTCTCGAGCACCTAAACAGCCAGTCACAATCACCTTACCATTTTCGGCCAGTGCTTCACCTATACTATCCAGCGACTCTTCAACGGCTGCATCAATAAAACCACAGGTATTAACCACAACAATATCAGCCTCCTGATAAGTTGGGGACACTTGATAACCCTCTGTCCGCAATTTGGTAATAATCTGTTCGCTATCAACCAAAGCCTTGGGACAACCCAGACTTATAAATCCTACTCGGGGATCACTCATTACTATCTCTCAATTTTATTTCTACTAGCATAAATTAATTAGGACTGGGGCACAGTGCTTTAGCCTGCCTTTGCTACAATGAAAGCAGGCTAAAGCACTGCGCCCCACTAAACAATAGGCTTAACTTAATAACAGTTTAATTCAACGAACATTAGCTACAATAATTGCCCGCTTTGGCGCTGGCAGTCCTTCACATGTTAACGCTGTATTATCTGGATCTAGAAATTCCTTTAAGGAATGAAATTGCATCCAGTCAGTTGTTCGCTGCTCTTCAACTGAAGTCGTGTTGATATCAATCACACGACAATTTACAAAACCACAGCGTTTCATCCAGCCAATCAAGGTTTCACAACTGGGTAAAAACCAGACGTTACGCATTTTTGCATAGCGTCCCTCAGGCATTAACATCTCACCTTCCTGACCTTCAATCACCAAGGTTTCCAGCACCAATTCCCCGCCTGGCTGCAAACAATCCTTTAATTCCAATAAGTGATCAATAGGTGATCTACGATGATATAACACCCCCATAGAAAAAACTGTATCGAAAGCTTTGGTCTCTGCTGGAACTTGCTCCAAACCTATAGGTATGACATAAACAGGCGCTTCACCATACAATTTTCTAACCACTTCAAACTGAATCACATTTAACAGCATAGGATCGACTCCCACCACCATTTTTGCACCTGCACCCAGCATCCGCCAGCAATGGTATCCATTGCCACAACCCACATCAAGCACCAACCTGTTTTTTAACGGTGAAATATGCTTTTCTAAGCGATCCCATTTCCAGTCAGAGCGCCATTCGGTATCAATATGAATACCAAAAACATCATAAGGTCCTTTACGCCATGGATGAAATGCTTTCAGCTGTTCTAGCAATGTTGCCAGCGCGGTTTCATCCAGATCAGTTGCTGCGCCAATTTTTACTTTACCGCTATTTAACTCAAAAACAGAGGCTTTTCCTTCAGCTATTTGTTCAAGTACGGCCAGCCAGTTTGCAGCATTGCCATTCGCTTTCAAATCAAAAGCCTGTTCTATTTGCTGAGGGATTAAATCAACCCAGGCATCTGCTTTTAACTCGGTTAATGTTTGCAATAAAGGTTGATAATCAATCATTTCAAAGAGATCATGGAAGCAAAATTAAAATACTGGAACCATACTTCGGTACTGCTAAAACCAACATCATTCAATCGCTTCTGATGACTGGAAAAAGTTTCAGCCAACAATACATTTTCCAGCGCCGAACGCTTTTGACTGATTTCTAAATCACTATAACCTTGTGATTTTTTAAAGGCATGGTGCAACTCTATTTGTAACTCTTGTTGCCGCGCATCATCAAACTTAAGTTTTTCCGACAAAATCAAAATACCCCCAGGCAATAAACCCTGATAAATTTTTTCCAGGAATAGCTGACGGTCTTCTATAGGAATAAACTGCAAAGTAAAGTTCAATACCACGACTGAAGCATTTTCAATAACAATATCTCGAATATCTGCACATAAACAATCAACCTCTATACTGGCAGTATCCTGCAATAAATTGGTTTTAAATTGCTTAATCATGGCCTCAGAATTATCGACAGCAATAATCTTACAATCATTTGCTGAAATCTGATGCCTCATAGATAAAGTTGCCGCCCCTAAAGAACAACCTAAATCGTAACAAACACTCTGTTCTTGCGCATAACGCTCGGCTAATAAGCCGATAGCAGAAATAATTGTTTGATAACCAGGTACAGAACGTTGAATCATGTCTGGAAAGACATTAACAACAGACTGATCAAATTTAAACGAATTGACTGGACCGAGGGGACTTGAATACAGGGTGTCCTGCTTGATGGACATGGAATATGACTACGCTAAAGGGTTTCAAATACTAGCGCTCTTTAGTGATAAAGAAATCACTAAAGAGCGATAAAACGAATTGACAGCCTAAGACTGTCCGTTTTCACCTTTATTTCCAGCCAAGGCAGCTGAATTTTTCTTAGATAAATATTCAGTCACAGTCGCCAAACTCGAGCCAGGTTTTTTAATCCGACTTCCAATTGAGGTACGGTAATTTTTCACCAGACTGATACCTTCAATTAAAATATCATAAACTTTCCAATCGCCATCAACTTTCCACATTCTATAATTAATAGAGAAAGGACGTTTTCCAGGTTGTAAAATTTCAGTTTTAACAACGACTGCCTGAGTATTTTTCACCTTCTTGACAGCGGTTTCCATATTTAGTGGTAAATACCGTATAGACCACTCATCAAAATCGATAAAAGCACGAGAATAGGTTCTAATCAATAAGGTCTTAAACTCTTGAATAAAACTCTTTTTCTCTTCAGCTGTCGCTTTTCTCCAGTACTTACCAACAACCAGACTGGATATTTTATTAAAATCCATATGAGGGTTAATAACCTGCTCAACAAAAGTATTGATTTCCGCAAAATCTTTTGTAAAATCTTGACTTTGAAGCTGGTTTCTTAGAATAGTAGAGGCCTTTTCAATCGTTATCTGAGGACCAACCAACTCTGCAGCTTGCGCTGTAGATATAAAAAAACTACCAGCAAAAAATGCAAATGTAGAAAATAAAAAAAGTCTTTTAATATGTAATGCCATGAATATCTCCACTTTATCTAAAGCGTCAAACTGCCTATTTTAAGTACCTAAAAAATTAAGTACACTGATACAATAAACTTTGAAAAGAAGATCATTGTTTTTCTTTACAACAAACTTAACAAAGCACAATTCCAACCCATTAGTAATGGATAATATGCAACATAATAACATCATTTTTCCAAAAACACGCATGAGAAGAATGCGATATCATGATTTTTCTCGTCGATTAATGCGAGAAAACCAGCTATCAGTCAATGATCTCATCTATCCCTTATTTGTTATTGAAGGGGATAAGCAAAGAGAATCTATAGCCTCCATGCCGGGTGTTGAGCGCCTATCCATCGACTTAATTCTTGAGGAAGCAGCCGAAGCCTATCAATTAGGCATTCCGGCCATCGCCTTATTCCCAGTCACTTCAGCAGAAAAAAAATCTGATGATGCCAGAGAAGCATACAACCCTGATGGCTTGGCACAGCGCTGTGTAAGAGCATTAAAAAAAGCGCTTCCTGAACTAGGTATTATTACCGATGTTGCTTTGGACCCCTTTACTTCGCATGGTCAAGATGGACTGATCAATGCCGAAGGCTATGTCATTAACGATGAAACCGTTGAAGTTTTATGCAAACAAGCGCTATCGCATGCACAGGCTGGCGTTGATGTAGTGGCTCCCTCTGACATGATGGATGGTCGAATAGGGGCTATTAGAAATACTTTAGAAACAAACGGCCATATTAACACCCAAATTCTAGCCTACTCAGCAAAATACGCCTCTAGCTTCTATGGTCCATTTCGAGATGCTGTTGGATCAGCAGGCAATCTGGGATCGGGAAACAAACACAGCTACCAAATGGACCCAGCCAACTCAAACGAAGCACTACGAGAAATCCAGCTGGATTTAGATGAAGGCGCAGATATGATAATGGTAAAGCCTGGCATGCCTTATCTGGATATCATTCGTCGCGCTAAAGAACAATTTGCAGTTCCTACGTTTGCTTATCAAGTAAGTGGGGAATATGCGATGCTAAAAGCCGCCTCAATGAATGGCTGGCTTGATGAAAAACAAGTGGTATTAGAATCCTTACTCGCCTTTAAACGTGCAGGTAGTGATGCCATACTCACTTATTACGCTAAATCTGTAGCCCAGTGGCTCAAACAACAATAAAGAACACGCCATGCAAGAAAATAGTCCCCTATCTGAAAAAAGAAAATTTCAACTCGAGGAAGGTATTTTAATTCTTTTACTCATACTCTCTCTCGTAGGCACAGCGATTTCTGATTATTCCCCAGATGATGGTTATGCCTATTGGTTAGGAATGGTTTTTGTTTTTGCCTTTTTTGCCATTGTCATTGCCTGGTTACAATCCAAACATAAAGAAGGTGAATTTAAAGAAATTGTCAAAGAACAGTCTTTACACTGGGCAACAACATTACTAGTCGTTGGCGGTGCATTTCTATTGCGTAATGCAGGCCAGTTATCAGCAGGTAGTGCCAGCCTAGTTATTTTATTACTTTTATGCTTAGCAACGATACTCGATGGCTTACGAATAGGCTGGCGCTTTAGTCTAGTTGGTTTATTCCTTGGTTCAGCCTCTATAATCAGAGCCTTTTACGAACCCTTCTTACTAATAGACATTGCTATTGCCATATTTATTGTAATAGCTACTTTCTTATGGGAATTCTGGACAAATAAGAGAACAAACGGATGAATGAACTTGATCAATACGCTGTGTTTGGACACCCTATAAAACACAGTAAATCGCCACGCATACACAGCTTGTTTGCAAAACAAACTCAACAACAATTAAGCTATAGCGCTCAAGATGTGCCAGCAGATTCTTTTGTAACAGCAGTAAGCGAGTTCTTCCAGCAAGGTGGAAAAGGGCTAAACTGCACCGTACCCTTAAAAGAACTGGCCTGGCAACATGCAGACAAGCTCTCTGACAGAGCCCAATTCAGCAAAGCAGTCAACACTCTGGCTTTACAAGCTGACGGCTCATTATTAGGCGATAACACCGACGGACTAGGCCTGGTTGCTGATTTAACCCTTAACCACTCGATTGATTTATCAAATAGCCGTATTTTAATACTGGGCGCTGGCGGGGCAAGTCGGGGCATTATTGCTCCCTTAATGGAAAAGTCACCCGCACACATTGTTATAGCCAATCGCACGGTAGAAAAAGCAATCACTCTCAGCAATGAATTTTCTCAACTCGGCGATATTAAGGGTTGCGCTTATGACGAGATTAAAAATAGCGAATTTAACCTAATATTAAATGCGACATCAGCCAGCTTAACAGGCGAACTCCCTCCATTAACTGACAGTTTACTCGCTAAAAACGGTAATTGTTACGATCTGGCTTACGGTAACGAACCCACTGCTTTTGTGAAATGGGGCTTAGCTCGCGGTGCAGAAAAAAGTTTAGATGGCCTGGGTATGCTAGTAGAACAAGCTGCCGAAGCATTCTTTATCTGGCGAGGAGTACGTCCAGAAACAGCCGACATTATTGCTCTATTGAATTCTGAAAGAAATTAACAGCAGGCACAAGGCTAAAGACCAAAGGCAAAAGTAAGAGCACTAGATCCCCCTATAGCCTTGCGCTTGCTCTGATAAATATCATAGCCCATAAACTGCCTCTTTGGTTTCAAACTTGCTTTATAGGACATACAGGCAATGCTATTAAGTTAAGAGAGCTTGATCTTTTGTAGGGTGGATAGCGCTATCCACCCTGTTTTCAAAAACTTGTTGGGTTACGCTATCGCCAACCCAATCTTCCCCCTTAGGACCTACAGGGGAACAAAGCACATCAATAGCGACACCTAATATCAGCCCTATTATTAGGACCACTATCTAGAGAAAAATTTACATCACTAAATACATCCTCTAAACTAATCAGCAATCAATTAAAAGGCATCACTCGTGCAAACACTCTTCTCACTTATCATCATCATAGTTGTCTTACTCTTTTTTGCAGCAGCAAAGGTTTTACTAAGAACAAACCCCGTTATGGGTCTAAGCATTATCGTAGGATGCGCTTTATTCTTAGTTTTATGCTGGTTCATTTATCCAAAAATAAAAAAACAATAAAATGCTGCTGCTCAGCAACTATTCATAAAACAATGCTACTCTTAAAAAACATTACTCAATAGGTTTCTTTATGGAAGCGTTAGATCAAATATCAACAACCCTAGCCTTAACCATGGGCTTAGCATGGGCAAGTGGAATAAATTTATACGCCACACTCTTTACTCTCGGTTATTTAGCCAACACAGGAAATATGGATCTACCCCCTGACCTGGAGATTGTCGCCAACCCTATGGTCATGGGGGCAGCCGGGCTAATGTACTGTATAGAGTTTTTTGCAGATAAAATCCCAGGCGTTGATACTGGCTGGGATACCATCCATACCTTCGTACGCATACCTGCTGGCGCCATGTTAGCCGCGGGAGCTATAGGAGATATAAATCCTGCAATTGAAATAACAGCTGCCATTTTAGGCGGAGGTCTGGCCGCCACTACTCACGCAACCAAAGCGGGCTCACGCGTTTTAATTAACACCTCCCCTGAACCCTTTAGCAACTGGACAGCATCAATAGGGGAAGATATTGCCGTGATTGGCGGAGTATGGGCATGTTTAAACCACCCCTTCCTGTTTTTAGTCGCTTTGGCCTTGTTTATAATGCTAATGATCTGGTTATTACCCAAAATATGGAAGGGAATAAAAAAAGTTTTTCGCTTTATTATCAATCTGTTTAGTAAAAAAGAAGATTCAACCGCAACTTAATTAATATTTTTACTTGACTCAAAGCCAATAACTTAGTTTAATAGACGGCTCGATTAGGTGCATTGCCCAGGTAGCTCAGTCGGTAGAGCAGAGGACTGAAAATCCTCGTGTCGACGGTTCGATTCCGCCCCTG
>ENA-OSET01001451-OSET01001451.1-sediment-metagenome-genome-assembly--contig:-NODE-1451-length-24532-cov-3.622572_pt1 | contig 24532 bp, 20 predicted proteins | sample MGYA00237882_ERZ534229 | MGnify/ENA primary metagenome ERZ534229 (study PRJEB26408, sample SAMN06266212) | sediment metagenome | isolation source: Hudson Canyon methane seep mesocosm | place... | reverse complement strand
AGGCTCAGTCACAATCACTCCTCTATCGTCTTGGCCAGTCAACCACCCTCTCGGGCTCAGCGAGGTATTGCTTTCCGAGGCTACTGATCAATCTCCCTCAGGTTTGCCTGAGTGGCTCGATTAATCGTCTAATATGTGATGTATGATTGCTATGCAGACGTGCCCTTGCAACCACGCGGATCCCAATGAAACCTTCTGACAGTCCTTCAGTACAGCGATTTCCTCGACTGTGAATGACAAATGGTCAGACAGTACAAAACCCATTGGGCCATCTCTTTCACTCTCTAACCCCACTCCTTCGGCATCGAGAACGTGGGCAACCACTCCTTCTCTGTCCCACTCTATGAGGGTCTCTCCGACGCCTCCGCCAGAGTGCAAAATCCCCGTCGAGGCCTCCTGCCAAATTCCGATGGGTGGGACGGGACGCTTCATAATCGAACGGATGTGCCCTGATATCGAACGTTCGTCAGGATGCACTCCTCGCAGGATTCTGCCGTCAAATTTCACTCTTCTAGGGATTTCTCCGCCCATGAGATGAATGGTAATCGTTGAATCAGTCCTGATTCCATGTGAGATGAACAGCGCTGTATTGACAGCTCTGGCCAGCACATCCACTCTGCCAGACCCTCCGGCTAAATCGTTCAGTAGCAATTCTCCGGTGCCCAGAGCATCGTGACCAATTATGGCGAAGTGGCGTTGCAAGACTTCACCCCATATCGAGGTCCATGTCATCAACATCCATCATTGACTTCATCTTCCTCCTGAAGCTACGGTCGCCCTTCATCCCCCGCATCATCTTGCGACTCCGGTTCCACTGCCCTAGGAGTTCCTTGACGTCCTTTTCATTGACGCCAGAACCCCGTGCTATTCTCCTTATCCTGCTCGATTTGAGTAGTATCGGTTCATCCTTCTCCTTCTGAGTCATCGAGTCCATGATTACCCTGTACTTCTCCAGATTACCTTGCATCTGACGCTTCTGAGCCGTGCTCATATTGCCCATTCCTCCGAACATTGCATCAGGCAGGTGTGAGAGCATTTTCTCCACGCTACCAATCTTGCTCATCATTTCCATCTGGCTGTACATGTCAGTCAGGGTGAACCTGCCCGACATCAGTCGCTGAGCCAGTCGGGCAGCCTCTTCTTGGTCAAGGTCCCCAGGGGCTAGGTCGATCAGACCCTTGATGTCCCCAAGGCCGAGCAGTCTTGAGATGAATCGATCAGACTCGAACTTTTCTAGGTCCTGAACCTTCTCGCCCTCTCCAATGAAAACTATCGGGGCACCGGTAGCCGACACAGCACTGAGTGCCCCACCACCTCGGGCGGTCCCGTCCAATTTGGTCACTATCGTACCAGTGACTCCCACAAGTTCGTGAAATGTCTTGGCTACAGGGCCGGCTGCCTGCCCTACCTGCGCGTCAATGACTAGGAAACGCTCGGTGGCATTGGCAATCTCTGCTATCTTGACAAGCTCGTCACGCAACGACTCATCAAGGCTATCACGCCCCGCCGTATCGATGATTACGACATCGGCGTTGCCAACCTCTTTGATCCCGTTTCTAACAATCCTAGTCGCATCTTCCTCTCCCGGTTCGCCGTAGACGTCCACGTTCGTTCCTTCTAGCAACTGCTGGAGCTGCTCGAATGCGCCGGGGCGATGCACATCAGCTTCGATTACAGCGACTTTGACACCGTGCCTACGCCTCCACCAATCTGCTAGCTTGGCGGTGGTGGTGGTCTTCCCTTGCCCATACAATCCGACCATCAGTATCGTCTGGTTATGGGGCATTATTTCTCTGGGCCGCCCCAGTATTCGAACTAGTTCGGTGTAGATGAGATTCATGGCATGCGTCTCTAGTTTGACCCCTGGTCGAGGTTCTTCCTCGAGCATACGCCTTTCTATGCGCTCAGTGAGCTCCTTTGACTGCCTCACATTGAAATCTGCTTCCAAAAGGGCCTTGCGAAGAGAGCGACTGAGATCCTTAGCAGTCTCCTCGTCGACCTTCCGCTTCCCCTTCAGCAGACCCACTGAGCTTGTTATGCGCCGCTTGAGCCCGTCGAGTGCCATGTCAACGGGTCCCGATTGTGTGGTTTGAACGTTATCTGAGGGCGAGGGCCTCAAAGCCGATGCAGCATGGCCAATCGTGGCAGTGGAGTTGTGGCAGACCCAAGTGGCCTTCGCGATTGGCATCCTCGGAGTGTATGCGGGTTGGAAAGGGACAATTTCGAAGATGACAGGCTTCTATGACCTCGCCGGTGCCGTGAAACACCTCGTCTACGGATTGGTGTCAGGGATGCTTCTGGCGGTTTGCGTCGACAAAATCCTCCTCTCCTCTGTGATACTCGCATATCTCAATATTGTCACTGCGAGCGTGTTCGCCATTCTGATAGGGGCGGCCGAGGCGGCATTCGTGATGTTTCTTCTAGGGAGGCCACGAGTAGTTTCTTTGAGAGCTTCTCCTCCATACGGCTGGGCTCTCGGGTTGGGAATTGGGTCGATGCAGGCCAGTTACCTCATCTATAGGCTGTTTGACGAGCAGTTACAGTACTCAGAGTACTCCGGAGTCAACGCAGTCAGCGTGACTCTGGCTTTCGCCATAACTTTGGTCTCCTGCCTAGGGCATGCCCTGCTCGCATCTTGGCAAGGATCGAGAATCCTCGAGTCAAGCAGAGTGAGGCCATTCATAATCTCAGCAGTAGCCCGAGGCGCTTTGACGATGTGCCTAATATTCTCTCTGTTTGTGCCACTGATGGTGCTTCTAGCGGCTCCAGCCATCGCGTTGGCATGGGGGCCGGCCCAGACCTCATGGCTGCCCTCAGGCATGACTCCTGCCGCCAAACAGGCCTTCCGCCGCACTACGAGGCAATCTCATAGGCACAGAATGGCCTCAGAGGAGAGGATTCGCGGCCAAGTGATTGACAGCGAGGAATGAAAGCAATTCTGCTCTGCTGAGCCTATTCGCTCCCTACCGGGCATGCCAATGGCGCAGTCTTATATCCGGCCCGCTGAGGCAGTCGCTACGTATGCGGGTCATTATCGCAGGTGCTGGCGAAATCGGACGCGGTGTTGCTGCCGCCCTTAGGCAGGAGAAGAGGAGTGTCGCCCTTATCGACCCCGACCCTACTGCCATAAACGAATCACAGAGCCTCGATTGCTTGTTGGTGACAGGCAGCGCACTGTCACGAGAGTCCCTTCTGAGAGCAGGTATCAGCGATGCTGAGATTATGGTTTTGGCTACCAACGACGACGAAGCAAATCTGCTGGGATGCGCATTCGCCAAGAAGGTCTACAGTGAGCAGGTCGGCGATCGAACCACATCAGGACTCACAACAATAGCTAAGATTCGCGACCCGACATTACTAGACCCCTCAAGAGGCGCGGGACCGCTAGAGAGTTGGTCCAAGGCCGACCATGTGGTCTGTTCCTCTGACGAGATTGTCGAACAACTAGCAGCAGGATTGCTAGCCCCTTCTATCGATGAAATACTTCCGCTCGGAGACACCTCCTGGATAGCAGTCTCAGAAGTCATGGCCGGCTCACCGTTGATAGGTACCAAGACAGGATACGTAGGGGAAATATTCGTAGGCATCCCCTCTATTTATGCCCTCAGGAATGAGGGAGAAAAAGGAATTTTATCGACGGGTTCCGAAATCATCCAAGAGGGACAGATTCTCGTCTTCGTCTCAAGGTCCACCGATCAGTTTCACCAGATAACGAGAGCTGTGGGGAGGAAGGATGAGGACTTCCCCGAAAACGCGCAAGTCGCAGTCTTCGGAGCTAGTCAGTTCGGCTCCAAGTTGGCTATCCACTACCTATCGAAGGGCTCTAACGTGGTTGTCATAGAACCCGACTTGGATGCGGCCAACGAACTGGTCGGCTCTCCAGTCGGTAACAGTAAGAGACTCGACGTCATTCATGGCGACCCTCAGGATGAGGAATTGCTGCAGGAGTTGGGGATAGATCACCATGATATCGCCGTCGCGGCTTTGGATGACGACAACCTAAACATCGCTATTTCGATGCGGGCCAAGGACAAGGGCGTCCCCCGAACAGGGCTACTGCTGAAGGACAGAGCCTTGGTCGAGGCGGTTCACAGAATAGGACTGACCCGACCTGTCAGTCGCAGATTGGTGACAGTGACTTCGATTTTGAAGTCCATTCACATGAACGTCCCTGGGACCTATCAGGTCATTCCGCCAATACCAGCTATCATTTCGATTTCCGCGGAAGTGAATCACGATCATTCGTTCGCAGGCAAGTCGGTGAAGGATTCGGAAGGAGCCCTACGCGCTAGGATAGTGATGGTCGAAAGGCACGATGGTACAGGTTCGACAGATCTGCTGAAACCACATACCTTGGAAACCATCGAAGTTGGCGACAGGATTTACCTCTTCCTCGCCAGAGACGACCTCAAGAAAGTGGAGAAGGCTCTGGAGAACTGAAGATGCGTTGGGACGTAGTCGGACTCGTACTGGGCTGGACAATTCGCCTGATTGCCTTACCTTTACTGGTCGTCTTCGCCTATAGTGCTTCAATCGGGTCTGAGGGGGTGGAGTACGCAGCCAAGACTTACCTTCCTCCGGCTATACTTTCCTTAGTACTGGGTCAGTCATTGGTATCACTCGCGAATAATTCGGAAGCCTCCTCTCGAGTGAGGGACAGGGAGGCATTCGCATCAGTTGCTCTCGGGTGGATACCCGTTGTAGCTGTAGGCGCCCTCCCATATTGGCTCGGTGGGATGTTCTACGGCCCGTTTGAGATGATTGCTGGTGATGCTTCGATTTGGGAAGGACTCAGAGGGCTGTTGTATTCATGGTTTGAGTCAATGTCCGGATTCACCACAACTGGGGCAACGGTGATTGACATCTCAACTAGTCCGGTGTGCTCTAACCTAACTGTGGCCGATGACTGCATTGGAAGCCAGAATAACAGCCTGATTCTATGGCGATCAGTCTCTCAATGGGTCGGAGGGATGGGGGTAATCATGCTCGGTTTGCTAATCCTGTCCCGAGTACTCGGCGGCGGGATGTCGCTGGCTAGGGCCGAACTCACCGGCCCTACTCTATCTCGTCTAGGTCCAACATTGCAGTGGACCGCTAGTCGGCTTTGGATGATATACGTCGTTCTGACGGTTCTTGAGTTCGGCATGCTCCACTTCCTCGGGGGATTGGGAATTTTCGATGCTGTGAACTACTCCCTGACCACTTTACCCTCTGGTGGCTTCGGCACCACTGACGAGGGGATAATGGCCTTCAATTCGGCTCGGGTTGAAGTTATTCTGATATTCTTCATGTTGCTTACCTGCATCAACTTCAGCCTCCTGCACCTGATGCTCGCAGGTCAATCAAAAGATGCTTGGAAGGATGAGGAGTTACGAACTTACTTACTGATTTTGATCTTAGCGTGGCTGGCAATGGCCTTCAACCTCTATAGGTTCGGCACCACCGAAGGAGAATTAGCCCCCCTTGTTGCTCTTAGACATGCCCTGTTCCAATCTATTTCGATATCGAGCACAGGATACTCCAGCGCCGACTTCTCCACTTGGCCGGTGTTCAGCCAGTTTGTCCTGCTGTTGCTAATGATTGTGGGTGCCTGTGCTGGTTCGACTGGCGGCGGACTCAAGGTCATGAGAATCCGAATTGCTTTCGAGCTCGCCAAGAGAGAAGTTGTCAAGATAATACAGCCTCGTCGAATAGTGGCGATACGTTTCAACCAGCAGATCATTGAGGAAAGGAAGATCTGGATTGTTCTCGGTATGCTCAGTTCGTGGATGGTCCTTGTGACGGTATCGATGCTAACACTATCTTTCCTCGAGCCATCACTGGAACTCACAGACGTTCTCTCGATATCAGTATCACTACTCGGAAACACGGGCCCGGCTCTCGGGGCATTTGGACCAACTGCGACATGGGCAGCACTCAGTGAGCCGTCGATGTTAATCGCCACCATGCTGATGTGGCTGGGACGCCTTGAGTTGCTAACAGTACTAGTACTGCTGCACCCCCGAACATGGTCTGGTACTGACTGATTAGAAGGAATCGAGAGAGAACTGGGTTCCACCTGTTTCGTCCTCGTCAGAATTCCCGTCTTCGATAATCTCCTCAATAATTACCTCCTCTGGTTCGCTCGTGTTCTCGGAATCGAAGTCCTTGAGAATCTTACGTGCTTCCTTCCTGCTCCTAGGAATTCCGTGCAGCGCCAGATGAGCCTTGCCCGATAGTCCGAGGTGTTTGGCAACGGTGAACTCTCCTGGATCCCCGCCGAGTGTCGAATCATGCACCGCCAGAAGATTGGGCCACAAGTCTTCTCTGATTGAGGCCTTGCTGGTGCCAAGAGCCTCAGATAGATATTCTACCACAGTACTGGACCTCCATGCCTCCCCACCCCTTCGCAAGAAGTTTGGATATGTGAGGAATGGATCGGATGCACCGTCAATGGGAAGGTGTGAAACAGCGGCCTGAGATGATAGGGCTGATCCCCAATACCAAGATCTGAATGCACGATTAGTGTATTTCGTAGCAAGCGACCTGTCAGCCATGCACATGGCTGGGCTAATCTCTGCCAGCACTTCACTATCGAATACTGTCTGGTTGTTCCAGACGAACCACGCGAGCATCTCGTCAGGGTTCTTGTCAGAAATCATCAGAATCCTGTTCGCTTCCTTGCCTGAGCCACTTTGGTATACTTCACGAAGGGCCCTGAAGACATCAATCTGAGAATCTCTCTCAGCTACTTCGGCTAAATCGAGGACAGCAGAGAGGTCGATGTGCCCTTTCCTGAGGGCGCAGACTGCTTGCAGGTCTCTAACTAGGGCCCTAAGGTCGCCCGGGTTACCGTCGATGAGGGCCTCTAGGGCCTCAGGGTCCATACTCCTGCCTTCGGCATCCAGAACTCGGTGTGCAACCCTTCTGAGGTGTAGTTTCCCAGCTCTCTTGAAATTCACCAGTTCAGCCTTCCGGAGAAGTCTATCTCGGTTTCTCCTCCAGTTTCTGTTCCTGCCCCACAGCCTCATCGGATCGTTACAGGTCATGATGACTGGTTGGCGTGTGACCTCAAGCAGATTGAGCAACTCAGCCTTACCTCCTGAATCCCCCCTGAGGACAGCAGCTTCCTCATCGGGATTTATCGACTCCTCAATCCTACCATCTGAAACCTTACCGAATCCCCCGCTAAGGTGGTCTACTTCATCGAGGAGTATCAGAGTCTTACCGCTAGACACACCGCCCCCTGAGAACTGGTCTAGGGAGACATGCTGAGATCCGTGGGTCGCTGCCCTACGTATGGCGGCGGCGTTCCTCTCTTCACTAGCGTTCAACTCAATCATTGTCCACCCCCTTTCTAGGGCGGCCGCGCGAGCAAGTGTGGTCTTGCCTACTCCCGGAGGTCCCGACAACAGCAATCCACGCTTTTCGAGCGGCTCCCCGCCCTCCCATTGGTTCAACCACTGCCTGATTCTGCGAAGCTGAGTCTCATTCCCTTCCATTAGGCCGATGGATTCTGGACGATGCCTTTCGGTCCAGTCATCATCGGCGGGCTCGGCCATAGACAAGTGTCCGAGAGGAACCCCATAAGATTCGCGTCAGAACAGCGCCGACACGGTGCCAGTACCTAGGTTCGACAGCACCTCGTCAACTGCGACCCTAATCTGTTTCTGGTCATCCCTGCGTCGAACTGTAACACTCCCATCTTTGAGAGTCTCGTGATCGACGGTGATAGCCCAAGGCACACCGATTTCATCTACCCTAGCATACCGCCTGCCAATCGACCTCGATGAGTCCATTTCGCCCCTCAGCCCCGGCATCGAGTTCACTTTCGAGAGTATATCTGAGGCAATTTCTCCCATCCCTTCTTTGTCGAATAAGGGGAGGACAGCCACATCGAAAGGCGAAACCATCGAACTGAGTCTCATTATGCTGTACTTCTCACCCTCCTTCTCAGTCTCAGTGTAACTGTGGTCTAGGATATGCCATATGATTCGGTCTATCCCAAATGCTGGTTCGATGACATGAGGGGTGAACCACTCACCGTGCACGGTGACCTCTTCCGATCTCCTAGTAACCATATCGTCGGTAATCTGAACGTTCGAACCATCAGTTAGAGCGAGCTCAAAAGGAATCTTTTCGGGAATCTCAGTCAGGTTCTGCAGAGCCTCTATCACTTTACCAGCGCGTCCCTTGAATGTTGGCCCGAGTGATGCTCCGTTCGGAGCCAATACCTCTCTGATCTCACTTCGGGGTTCGTCGAACTGCCTCCAAGCCTTGAGCAGCTTGGAACCTGAGTGTCGTTCATGAGATAACAGGTCGTGACAGGTCCTATTGGCTATGCCCACGCATTCGACCCAGCCGTGCTCGCCGTGTAACTCGCAGTCCCAACAGTCATTTGCGTAATGGGCCATCTCGGTGCTAGCATGCTGCCTGAATCTGATTCTAGTTGAATCGACTCCTACGCTAATCAGAAAATCCATCGTCCTGGCAAGGAACCATGCTACTGTGGGGTGCCGCACTATTCCTGTAGACAATGCCTCTGAGATAGTCATCAAGCACTCTCCAGCGTGTTCACCATCGGGATCTGGAACCAGTGCAATTGAATCGCCCCAAGTATTCAGATTAGGGCATGGTGGGTTTTCTGGGTCGATGAAGTACTCGAGTTCAGCCATGTTAAATTCACGCAGCCTGATCATACCCTGACGTGGGCTAATCTCGTTCCGGTAACCTTTCCCTGTCTGAATGGCTCCGAAGGGTAGTCTTTGCTTGAAGTGCCTGAATAGGGCAGGGTATAGCATGAACATACCTTGTGCTGTCTCGGGCCTCATGTACGCTTTACGCCCGCCTTTCATCGCCCCGATCTGTGTGCTGAACATCAGATTCATTGCCCTTACATCGGACCATTTGGATTCCTTACATGTGGGGCACTCGATACCAGCAGACAATATTGCGACCAACTCTTCCGGAGACAGAGAATCCGTGTTCTCGTGACCATCTCCAACCAAATGATCCGCTCTGAATGCACCCGTGCAACCACCGCACTCGACCATCAGGTCGTTGAACTCGCCGACATGTCCGCTAGCAACCAGCACTGGCTCAGGCGTGATGGTGGGAGAATCCACCTCAACGATGTCCCCGTGACTGGTCCAGTGGTCTATCCAGGAATCCATGACTTTGCGCTTAATTCTCGCACCCACGGGCCCGTAATCTACCAACCCGGAAACTCCGCCGTACAACTCGAATGAGGGCAGGACTATTCCACGTCGCCTCAGTAAGGAAGTCAGTCTGTCAACTCGTCTATCACTCATGAACGGCACTTCGACCTCGCATAACGCCTTTCAAGCCATCCTAGCAAAGCAGTCCTGAGAAGTGTTTGTCATACTTCGCTTTCGTTACGAAGTCCCGATTCCAGAAGAATACCAAGCCCTAAGGGCCTGAAACTGCATCCAAAGGAGAAGCATTCATTTACGGTATGGATTCCCTTTCACCCGAAGGGTGCAGAGAAAAAATGCCTGAAATTGAATATATAGAAGATAAGATGGAGACCGAGGAACTCCTAGAGAGTCTCTCAGCCCCAGTCAGGAACTGGTTCGAAGATAAGTTCCCGGATTTCACCGAACCTCAGAAGATTGCGATTCCGAGGATTATGAAAGGTGAACATCTTCTGTTGTGCTCTCCTACGGGATCAGGTAAGACCCTGACTGCCTTCCTATCTATCATCGATGACCTCGTCAGGAAGTCCTTGGATGGAACCCTTCCGGACACCGTGCAGTGCATCTACATCTCACCAATCAAAGCACTCGCCAATGACATTCAGAAGAACCTCATCGGACCTCTGACGGAGATTAAGGAGAGATTCTTGCCAAGCAGGGCCAAGGATATCAAGGTGGGTTTGAGGACTGGTGATACTCCTCAGAATGAGAGGCAGAAGATGCTCAGAAAACCCCCTCACATCCTCATCACAACACCAGAGTCTTTGGGACTCGGACTAGCATCCAAGAGGTTCAGGCCGATTCTCGAAGATCTGCGCTGGATGATAATCGACGAGATGCACTCACTGGTACCGTCTAAGCGCGGCACTCACCTGTCTCTATCTCTCGCCTTGATGGATGCAGTCATACCCTCAAAAGTTCAGAGGATAGGAATCAGCGCCACCATGGAACCACTCGATGCTGTAGCTGAGTTCCTAGTCGCGAGCGACCCCCGCGAGAGTGATATGAACCCTCAAAAAATCTCGATAGCAAAGGTCTCGGGTGCACGTGAAATCGATATGGATATCTTGCTTCCGACGGCGAGGTTCTCTTCGACACCTGTCAAGGAGATTCTTGATCACAACATCGATCGCATCAAGGAACTGGTCGAGGCACACACAACTACGCTGGTTTTCGTCAATACGAGGAACATGACAGAGACCGTTGTTCAACGCCTCAAGGTTGCCGGCCTAGAAGGGGTCGAGGGGCACCACGGCTCGATGGACAAGGCGATCCGACTCGATGTTGAGCGACGTCTGAAGGATGGTTTACTGCGCGCTGTGGTCTCGTCATCGAGCCTTGAGATGGGTATAGACATCGGTTCTGTCGACCTAGTCATTCAGGTCGGTTCTCCCGGCTCGATATCTACTGCTCTGCAGAGGATTGGCCGTGCGGGCCATCAGGTCGGAGGCGTGCCACGTGCCCGATTCCTACCTACATCGCCGCACGATTTGCTTGAACTAGTAGCTGTCCAGAACGGCATTCTAGAGGGCACTTTGGACAAACTTAGTTTCCCTGAGAACTGCCTAGATGTCCTTGCTCAGTTTGCTATCGGACTCTCCATCATCAGGGAGTGGGACATCGACGAGGCTTACGAGCTTGTTACTTCGTCATGGCCATATCGGTCGCTTCCCAAGGATGATTACATCGAGGTCCTTGACCTTCTGGACGATGAGCGCCGAATTTGGGTTGATTACGAGGAGAACAGGTTCGGCAAGCGCGGATTCGCACAGATGATCTACTACACTAACATTGGTACAATCGCCCCGGATAATAACTACCTGGTCTTTACCTCGGACGGGACTATGGTAGGACAGCTGTCCTCATCATTCGTCTCAAGTCTACGCAACGGTGACGTCTTCCTGCTAGGAGGGTCCACATACCGGGTCTCTAGCATCATCGGGACTAGAGTCAACGTCACCTCTGCGACCGGATACCGACCCACCATACCCTCGTGGACCGGCGAAGCGAACAGCAGGACACTAGAACTCAGTCAAGAGGTTCTGTCTCTGCTCGATCATGTCTCCGTTCGACATCGCTTAGAGGAAAACTCACGAGATATGATGATGAAGGTAATGAAACTCAACAGACCGGTTGCCAACGCTCTCTCTGACTTCTTCGAAGAGCATTGCGCTACCACCTTCCAAGTCCCATCGAGAGACAGGATACTCGTTGAGCAGGTCGAAGGTCCACTGCCGACCTACATTGTGACCACTTGCAGGGGCCGAGCATTCAATATGGCGCTCGGTTACCTGTTCGCCGGTATTGCCTCCGCAGACAACGTCATGGTTCATGAGATATCATTCGATGAAAACGGCTTCATGGTGAGATTGAGCCACGAGGTCGAGATAGCGCTGATTCCCAATGTGTTCAGGAGTGGCAGAAGTGCTGAGACACTGCAGAGATACCTCATGGACTCACAGTTGTTCGCCAAAAGATTCCGCGAAGTCACCTCGAGGAGCATGCTCAATCCGCGACGCATCGGCGGCGACGAGGTCAGCCCCAAGCAGTTCCAGCAGAGGGCTGAGAGGCTTATGCACCAGCATCGCCAGATGGATGATTCCGTACTCGTTCGAGAAGTAATGAACGAAATAATGCACACTGATCTTGACTTGGAGCAACTTGACGACTTCATCTCGAGGATGGACAGCGAGGACGTACGTATCGTACATCGCAGGGTCCGTATGCCCTCTCCTCTGGGAATGACACTATTCATGTCCTCATTTGAGGACCTGCTCTCTCTCCGGACGCGAGCATATCTGATCAAGGACGTAGATCCGGAGATACTGCGCCGACTTCTAGGTGCACGCTCGCTGGCAACAGATTTGGATGAGGCGAAATTGTCCGAGTACTACCAGTCAAAGGTTTCAACGCCAACCAATGCCAATGGACTGCTCAGACTGATGGACATGGGTGGCGGTCTCGAGCCCTCATTGACGAATCCCCTGTATAGCGAGAAGCTGAGTCACATCGAGTTTGAGGTGATGCAGGGCTGGGTACACGAACTCGCTGAACGTAGACTCATCACTAAAATCAAGGATACTGGGCATGATCTGATAGATGACAAGTGGTTCTCCATGAGGATGGCCGAAGTGCATGGAACTTTGGGATGCTTAGCAGTAGCTGGCGCAGCTGAGATGGACGATCTGACCGAACTCTACACCGGCGGCCTAAGTTATCAGATGGGCAGTGATTTCGAAGCAGGGAAACCCGGTCATTGGAAGGATAGAAAGTTGTCCGACCCCCTCGACTGCTTGCGTCTGAAACTTCTCGATATGCTCGGTTCCGAAGGACCCCAGACATCGGAGACTCTGTGCGAGAGGCTGCCGTTCCCATCGGCCCAAGTCGACTCAGTACTGCAGGAGTTGGAGATGAGGAATCTAGTCTCTATTGGCTTCTTCAAGCAGACCGACGAGGGAGAGTACATCCTACGGATGGACGAGTACAGGATTACAGGCGGAGAGGTCGATGTTGTTGATTACAGAACACTGCAGACACTGCTCCTTCAGAAGTCATTCACTAAGTACGAAGAACCAGCCGATGCGATTCGCTCCTTGGTCTTGATTCAGCGCCGAGACGAACTACTCCATAGAGTCAGTAACTACCGATTCAGGGACTGGAAGGACATCAAGCACGATCCCGATGTGTTCAACGGTAGGCTTTTGCATAACCGCGTTGGGTACACACTCAAGAGTCAAATTCCAATACTCACCGGTCTACGCAGTGAGCCCTGGCTCGGTACTCTCGAGCTTGAACTCCTAGAGAAGATTCCTGAAGAAGGACTGACACGCGCCGAGCTCTTCGACGGATACCCTAGAGGCAAGGACCACGTTCACGTTCAAAGGAGCCTCAAAGGCGCTCTGAACAACCTAGAGAGGCAACTGGTTATCGCTAAGCAGTACATCGAGGTGCCAAACAGAAAACGCTCGCTGGCTGTCTACCATAGAATTCACGGGGTGATTGAACCTCTATCGTTTGAGGATGCACTAGTCAAGCTCATCAACAGGATAGGGCCAATCCGCCTGCATACCTTGAGGTTCTTCGTCAGCAGACCAGTAGAGGAGCTGGCCGACGCCCTGCGAAACCTCGAGGACTCTAGCAGGATATGTAGGGTAGTAGCTCTGCAACCCGATCCTACTGATTACTACGCTTCCAAGGAGGACTCCGAGTTCTTACTCTCACCGATGCCGGAGGACCGTAATATGAGAATCCTCGCCCAGTCCGACCCATTCTGCAGTCGCTTCATCCACGAGATCCGCCTAATACTCAAGCAGGGGTGGTATCATCCTGTGTTCAAGGGCGTTGATCCGATTGGCAGAATCTTGATGTTTGTTGTCAACGACTACTTAGAGATCAAGGACATCAACATCCCTCATTCTTACCTTGACGAGTTCAAAGAGACATTCTCCGATTTGCTTGACAACTACAGGGACAGACTAGTGGACGTTTCTGTACTGCACGCCTTCAACGGAGTTCCAGTGCACGACTGCGACGAGAACGTCCAGCAGATTCTCGTCGAACTCGGTTTCTCCAGTATGGGTGACGGTGAGAGGTATATCCGCGGAGGAGTGGTCGAGCCGCGCTCTCGTAACGAAGTAAACCGACTACTATTCCATCATCACAAAATGCACCAAGACAGCCGCCTAGAGAACGAGATCATGGCGCTCGAGCACATGAAGGAGCTGCGAGACGACTTCGCGCTCCGTGGCAGATGCGAGATGTTCCGAGTCAACTTGCATTCAATGGCCGCCGCACATCAACTCCACCAAGGCACGAGTCTACGCAATCATCAGGTCTGGGCAAAACTTGCTCATTTCCGGCGGCTGCTCACCATTCGCAACATCCTGTCGGCCGAGGAGGATGAGGACATATTGCAGTTCTTCAGGGATCATCACGATCCTTTAGTCTATATGGAGAGGTATGCGATGAAGCGAGCCGAGTTCAGGAAACTGATATCGCCATTAGTGCGCAGTGGTCATCTGGTTCAGGACTACCGAGGGGGATTCAAGACAGTAGAGCCACTGAGTGGTGTCGATTTGTGGAAGGTCAAGAGGGACTATCTCAGGGAGTTAGTGAGTGATTACCCTGTAATCTCCTTGCGTCAGTTAGAAAGGTTGGCCGGATCCCCGTTCTCAGCCGAGGAAATCAGCGACGTCATGCATGAGTTCGAAGAAGATGGGACCCTCATCAAGGGATTCCTGGTCGACGATTTACAGGATATCTGCTGGGGCAGACAGGACCTCTTAGAGGGTCTATCTGGTCTGCGCAAGACGCGTGATCTGGTAGTACCTCCCTCAGATAACCTGATTCACTACTTTGGAGGAATCCTGAGGGAGAGATTCTCATTCGGATCGGCCTATATGGTGTTCCACAATGAGGAGGCCATTGCCGCATTCAAGGCCAACACTAGAGACGGTACCATTGAGATTACTGATTTCGTAGGTGATTCCGATCTGGAGAAGGAGGCACTCAGAGTGATGAAAGAGTTTGCATGGGAGCACGACACTAAGCTCACAGGGAAGCTGTATGACAAGCTCCGCTCACGTTGAACCTGGCTCAGCTTTTGCAATTCCCAGCGCTTCCATCACAGGACGGAGAATCCGCATAATATTGTTATGCAATTCGGGAAGCAGATCGAACAGTGCCATTGCCATAAGGAACATGGCGAACAGACTGCCGAACTTCGCGGCGTAACTATGAGCGAATTCAAACATCCCCATACCCAAGATTGACCATTCGGTGTAATTATCTGTTAACCAAACGATTCCAGTATTCCTGAATACATTGAGGATGTGAATGGTTGGTATCGCAATGAACAAGGCCCTAATCCTCCTACTCCATTCCACTGAGCTAAGTGCCACTATCGCACCGACAAACACTATCATTGACTGCAGTCCGGAGCATGCGAGTATGAAACTGACACTCACCAAAGTCCCATCGGAGTGTTCCAGAGGGACAAAGAAGCCATTTTCTCCGAGAGGCTCGGCCATGATCCATCTGTTCCCTTCCCATTCTGAGGCCGGAATTTCCCCACCTTCTAGGAGATCAACCATCATCGGCCCCATCTGGTAGCTCCCGAGCCCTGTGAATTCCAACATGAACTCTGTATTCCACGCGGTTGCGTGGACCAATGCCATGTTGAGCCATGGAACGCTGTACACGATATAGTAAGGTATCACTGCCCACACTACGCATCCCCTGAACCAGATCAGAGCCTCAGGCGCATCTTTCCAGTTCCGGACCTCCCACACGCCGAGGGCTATCCCTGCAGGTAGGGCGGAGGCAGTCATCAACACGAGAACCGGGTCCGAGATCTCCACATAGTGCGAGGACTGTAGGTACAAGAACAACCCGACAGATATCCAGCCAAGGGCAGATGAGTACGGCGCATACCACCTATCTTTGAGATGGAAACCTATCCCAAGTGCAACAGCGCCCAAGGCGCATATCAGCAGTTTCAAGCTGACATCTGCTATACCCACAGAGTCTGCAATCATTGCTACGAGCAACCCCAGAGGCTCCTGCATCAGTGTGATTCGACCCATCAACCCGTAAATAGGATGCCCTCACCGGCGGTTATGGGGATACCTGTGAGTTTCGACTTTGATGAGTTCACAGATTCATACATTGCAGATTTGAAGCAGGCTCTAGATGGGCTTCCCAGAGGTACATTGAGAGAATTCTGGCGAATGGTCGAGAGCACACGTTCCGGTGACGGCAGCATTCACTTCATTGGGAATGGAGGCAGTGCTGCTACACCTTCCCATAGCGCTGGCGATTGGTCGAAGGAATTAGGCCTACGAACAATCGCCCACACTGACAACGCCGCTTCGATGACAGCATGGGCGAATGACACAAATTACACCAACGTCTTTGTCGGACAGTTGTCGACTTTCCTGAGAGAAGGTGACATGGTTGTTGCATACAGTGGCTCAGGTGACTCTGCCAATGTCGTCAACGGCATCCATTACGCCAAGGAGCAGGGTTGTTCAACAGTAGCAGTAACTGGCAATATTGCTGGTTCACAGGGTGGAAAAATCGCAGATATTGCAGATATCTCGATTGTAGTCCCTTCTGGATCAATGGAGCGAATCGAGGATATCCAATTGGTGATTAACCATATCATCAAGGAGGCCGTCAAGGCTCACAATGGGTTGTGATGCTGTGCTCACACCCCACCGAGACGATGTAGAATTGACTTCACCACTGCAACTGCCTCAACTTCCGAACGATGCTACATGGAATGGGAGCATAGCATATTTGGATCGTGACGGTGTCATTATCGAAGGATCAGAGAACTACGTTAACACCGTAGATGAAGTAGTGCTCCTACCCGATTCGGCTAAGTCTGTTGGCGATTTGAGGCGAGCAGGGTATAGAATCTGCGTAGTGACGAACCAATCTCCTATCAACAGGGGTCTCTGGAGCAACAGCAACCTGTCAATGATTCATGACAGGATGGGTCAGTTATTACTGCAGGATGATGGCGATGCATACCTCGATTTGATTCTGTATAGCCCTTACGCCCCGTGGGAGGGAGCTTGGGCACGCAAGCCGTTCCCGGGAATGCTTGAAGCAGGCAGACAGTTGATTGACGCCGCATCATCAGACACCTCGATGAAGGGACTGGATCTCAAATTCGGTGATGATTGGACCAATAGGCCAGATGAAAGTGCTTCTGTAATGGTCGGAGATCGAGGGGTGGATATGTCTGCTGCAGCCAGATTTGGTGTCGTCGGGATTCTGTGCGATCCCAATGCAGGTATCTCAGGAGTCATAGATAGCATACTGGGGGATTCCTATTGAACTCGGACCAACGTCTGGTTCTCCGAATCGGATTGGATGACACTGATCATCCACTCTCAGGATGTACCACCTCGACGTTCGACGAACTCCTGAGGCTGCTGGTGGCACAAATTCCAGATATCCATATCATCGAGAGGGGACTAGTCAGGTTGTGGCCATTCGCAGCACGTAGGACTCGCGGTAATGGGGCATTGCGTGCCGAGGTGAGCATCCCTCGGAGCAGCAAAGGAGAATTTAGAAATCTGTGTTGTGAATGGTTTGAAGGCGTATTGGAAGAGGTGGCGAATCAGCCTAATTCGTCAACCCCTGCAGCACCCGTGCTCCTAGTTTCAGAAAATCCTCCTCCAGAGGAATGGTATTGGGAAGCAGTGACAGCTCACGTAGACCTGCAGCCTCGTATGGCATCGATCAACGACGAAGGATGTTGGATGCTGTGTGGCAAGGAGCAGTGGGGTGCTGTAGGCGCCAGTGCTGCGATAGCATGGAGGCCAGGGGTCACATCAACTTGGGAACTTATTGCATGGAGAAATCATGAATTGATTGGACAGCCCAGACAGATAACCTCTGAGGCCGTTAGGATGATGGAGGAAGAACACCCTTTGACCTTCGTCAACAGAGACCCGACAGCAGGACGAGGACTAATTGCACCTAGGACCCCCTGTCCAGTACTATACGGCATCAGGGGTGCCACATCCGAATGTGTAGAGGAGGCTCACCACTGGATGCAAACTCGAAGTGACGTGGAACAATCAGTTCGATGGGGAGTGCACAGAACGAATCAGTTGACCGACGATCATCTGGGCGTGGTGACTTTTGGTACCGTAATCAGTTGTCCGGAAGAGGTCAAAGGAGCCCACTCAAATGTATCAGTTCTTTCTGGAGGAGATAGGGTAGACTTAGTCGCGTTCTCTGAGGGTGGACCTGTAAACAGACTTCTCAGAATGTTGCAGATTGGGGACCGAGTCGCATGGCTAGGACTCACAGCTCAAGATGATGCAATCCATCTCGAACGCTTGACTCTAGTGGATCAGGTGCCTAGGCTGACCGGTAGGCCGACATGCTGCAACAAAACAATGCGCAGCGGCGGCGCAGGCCAACAACTCAGGTGCCGTAGGTGTGGAAGCACGTCTCAGAGAGTGTGGAATAGCGAAGAAGCGGATTTGAGTGGGATTGATTTAGTCGAAAACTGGTCACAACCCACTCCCTCTAATCGTAGACATCTGGCTATGCCCCTCGAACTGGGCATTCCGGGAGCATAATCCATGGTGCCGATAGATGTAGTAGCAGTGGTACTGATTGCGTCAGCAGTCCTTCTGCTCAGAGAATTAATACGAAAAAGTAGGTTTGGAGATGATCTAGATGAAGAATCTGAGTACTCTGGATCCGCTAGGAATCCCGATGCACTGTTATCTGCTGATGACCAAGCTCTAGAGGAACTAGACAGGCTTCTGGACACCTTTGGTGCGGACATGGACGAGTGAGCCGCCCGTTCATACTCCCTGAATGCAGCAGTTTCTATCGAGAATGCTATACAATGCCTTACTACCGCGCAGTCGTGGCAGAGCAAAATGAGAGGATACCGCGCCGCCCTCCTCCGGACTTCGAGGAGTCCGAGGCGGGGATGATGGAGGCGATATCGGAAGACGGGTTTCTCGATGTCGCTTTGAATGACGCCAACCAATACGGCCCGCATGCTATGGTCATGCTACTTTTCGTAGTCGCGACCGTGACTGCATCGGCCCTGTTTTTGATTTCAATCATAATTTGATTGCGAGCATAACACTGTTGCACGCCTTAATCGTCCCAACAGGGTTGATTCTTTTGTTGCTGATGGCATTCTAGTCCAGCATGGTGCGCGCTCTGGCTACCGCTTCGTCTACGATTCGTCCACTGTGTCCCAAATGACCTTCTGGACGGAACAAATCACTCAGTTCAGCCGAATCGAAAATACCCGAAATACCACTGTCCTTAGCGCATACAGCTTCCAACGTATCGCCACTGGAAAGCGCCACCATGGATGCCTCTCTCAGCATCTCGTGCGCTTCGTCCCTAGCGACACCTCTGTCGACTAGAGCCAACATCACCTTCTCAGCCATGACGAGCCCCTTCTGAGCGTCTATATTGGCCCGCATCCTGCCCGAATCAATAACCAGATTGGAGAGGACTTTGTCGGTCTTGGCTAATATGTCGTCTAGTAGGATCATCGAATGAGATAGCGTAAACCTCTCTGCCGAGGAGTTCGCAAGGTCCCTCTCATGCCACAACAGTGCGTTCTCGTAAGATGGCACAATCATAGAACGGACAATCCTAGCCAGACCGCAGGCGTTCTCAGAAGTAATCGGATTACGTTTGTGAGCCATCGTCGAAGAACCAACCTGCTTGTCTGTATCGAAAGCCTCAGCGACCTCAGCAATTTCGGTTCTCTGAAGGTTCCTGACCTCTTGCAAGACCTTCTCAACGCTGGTGGCGACATTTGCCATCCACCCGACCCATTCGATGTAGCGGTCACGACCGACGACCTGAGTAGTGGCAACGGGAGTTCCGAGCCCCAGTTCTCCCATGATGAGGCTCTGTAGTTCGAACGCTTGCTCGCCCTGCGCTGCACCGGTTCCAACCGCTCCTAGGAATTTTCCTGTGGTGGCCCGGGAGGACAATTCTCCAAGTCTCTCAAGGTGTCTAGCGAATTCATCCACCCAAACCGCGACTTTCAGGCCAAATGTGATTGGTACCGCGGCTTGTCCGTGTGTTCGCCCCAGCATCACAGTGTCCCTCTCGCGCTCAGCAATCTGACACATGGTCTCCATCAACTGCTTGAGGATATCACGCTGTATCACGATACTGTCCTTGATCTGTAGCGCTACAGCTGAATCGACTATGTCATTGCTCGTGGCACCTAGATGGATGCACCAACCAGCATCTCCAGCAGCCTCAGCCATAGCCTTCGTCAGTGCCATGATGTCATGCTTGGTTTCTTCCTCGATCTCATCTACTCGGTCTGCTGTGACTATTCCGGGATCAGCGATGTCTGCGACCCTGTCATAGTCCTCTGCGCTTACCCTGCCGAGTTGGCAGTGAGCCCAGACTAGAGCCCTTTCGACCTCTAATTGACGAGTGTGCCGACCTTCTCGAGACCATATGTGCTTGGCCTCGTCACGACCGTACCGATAGTCCAACGGCGATACTGACACAGCCTTCCCCGTGACCAGCCGACCCCAGACCCCTGTTTGAGGCTAGCGCATGGGGGCTAAGCTGGCTGATTCTATATTCCAAACCCCTCTGGTACCATCCCACAGGCTCTCAGCACTGCATTCTATACGAGTATGCATGTGTGGTGCTGCAAGTACTATAGTCTCAAATTCCCCTCCTTCGCCATCTAGATTGAATCTGTGTTTCTCAGCCAGCACTTCCAGTAAGGCCAACGACTCATTGTCCACTCTCCTTCCGAGCCAATCTTCGTCCAATCCCTCCGCTGACACTGATGCTATACGTGCATCGAATCCATGATCCACTAGGGCGTGCATGTGTTCGTGAGATCCGTGATGCCACAACGGACTGTATGAGATTATGCCCAGGCGCTCGCACATCCTATCAATCCGCGTCTTCTGGTAGTCCGAGCGGAGCGCCCCTACTACAAGTGCGTCCAATTCAGGCCTATCTACCAAAATCTCAAGTTGCTCCGGCATATCCCAATCTTGGGGCCATGATTCAAAGAAAGCAGATTGGATATCGCTCTGTCCCTTCAGGGCCGCTTCCAACTCAAGGACCTCATACTCCTCCTCACCCAAACTCATCACTGGGAGCCATGGCACTCCCATAGATGCAGCCTGCAAGGCGGCCACAGCCGTCCCATTCAATTGATACATCATAGAATCGTCTCCTGTAACGCAGACAGTCACGAGACACTCTACTTCCCAACCTCTCATCGTGGCCCACCATGCTGCGTAAGCCGAGTCTTTCCCGGCAGAAGCTAGAATTGCAACCCGCATGCCCCCGCGTATCGCTTCATCACCAAGAATGCCGCGATGCGCAAGACTCCATCCGACTAAGATTCATAAGACTCCGTCATGGCTCCATCTCGTTGACCATGCAGCCCAGTGGACGCGGATATGATTCAGGAGTCTCTACCTTTTCACCAGACGGCAGGCTATATCAGGTCGAATACGCCCGTGAATCGGTGAAGAGAGGCACTACTACTGTAGGGCTGAAGTACCGCGATGGAGTCATACTGATAGTAGACAAAAGAATTTCCAGTAAGCTAGTAATAGCAGACTCTATCGAGAAGATGTACCAGATTGACGACCACATCGGGATAACTACCTCGGGACTAGTTGCAGATGCCCGACAACTAGTTGACCGCGCTCGTGTACAGTGTCAAGTCAACCGTATGACATATGGGGATTCGATAGCCGTAACATCCCTGGTCAAGAAGATGTGCGACCATAAGCAGTCTTTCACTCAGTATGGCGGCGCGCGCCCGTTCGGAACAGCTCTGTTGATTGCTGGAATCGATGATGAGGGAATCCACCTGTTCGAGACCGATCCATCCGGTGCCTACCAGTCGTATCAAGCCGGAGCTATTGGAAGGGGCCGCTCTGCCGTCATAGACCACTTCGAGAGCAGTTGGAAGGCAAACATGACTCAAAACGCAGCTATCAAGCTTGGATTGCAGGCACTCAGGGAGTCCTTGGAGGACGATCTCAACTCTGATACCGTGGAGATAGCAGTTGTGAACTCAGATGGCTACTGCAAGTTGGAACACGAAACTACCCTGGAACACCTTGGGAAGCTATCTTGAGAACATTCATCTAAGGACGTCCCCCCTCTGTGCCGTAACATGGTCAGCCTCGACGACGCAGTACTCGCCCGCCTTGAGAAGGGTGGCTCTAGGTACGAGATTCTTGTTGACCCCGAACTGGTTGAGACTTGGAAGGCGGATCCAAATTCGGTAGAATTGACCGATTTGCTGGCTATAGATGAAGTGTGGTCGGATGCTAAGGCCGGAGACAGACCCACTTCCGATGCTCTAGAGAGGGTGTTCGGAAGCACCGATCTCTCAATCTGCGTGGATAAGATTCTCAGAGATGGTTCGATACAACTGACGACTGCTCAGAGGCGGCAGATGGTAGATGAGAGAATGAAGCAGATTGTCAATGAAATAGCGATGACGGCTACCGACCCGAAGACCAAGTTGCCACATCCACAGACTCGAATCGAGAACGCCTTGCAAGAAGCTCGTTTCAAAGCCGACCCCTTTCTATCTGTGGAGCGTCAGGTGAAAGACGCGGTGAATATCCTGAAGCCGATTATTCCACTTCAATTCATTACAATAAAACTGGCTTTCAAAGTACCTGGTAAGGATTACGGCGGAGTCAGTAATCTACTACGCGATTCCATGCAGAAGGATCAGTGGCTTTCAGACGGTTCTTGGGCCTGTGTCATCGAGGTCCCTGGGGGTATGAAGAACGAGATCATCAGCAGGGTGGCTAACCGCTCTTCAGGGGTGGAAGTCAGGGAAATGGACTGAGGCGCACCGAAGGTGTCTGCATCAACGGTTATGAAGGGTGGGCGGGTCGCGCGGCCAGATAACATGAGTGTTAGCAATGACGCGGGCGGACCGCGAAACCAAGGACGGGCTTCCCTGCTCGTCGCACCGGGAGAGGATCTCGGAGAATCAGAGGGCCACGAAGCCGGCCACGGCGTCCTAGAAATGGACGGACGGCTGCGTGCGACGAAGCATGGAAGAGTGAACGATAACGGCACTGAGATTGCCATAGAGCCGCTTCGAACGGCCTACATACCACGACCGAGCGATCTGGTCATCGGATACGTAGAGGGATGCACCAACAACATCTGGTTCATCGATATCGGAGCCCCATTCAATGCGATATTGCCGATGAGCCTCGGGCCCGGTAAGGCTGCATTCGGCGGGACTAGGAGTATCATGGATATCGGCGAGGCCGTGCTGTGCAGAGTGCAGGAGGTCGAGGAGACCCATTCCAGTGTAGTCACCATGAAGGGCATGGGTCTACGAAAGATCCGTTCTGGTAACATCGAGCAGGTCGACCCGCATCTGTTAGGACGACTCATAGGCAAGGGAGGAAATGCCCTGCGCCAGCTCAAGGAAGACACCGATTGCAGAATCATAGTCGCTGACAACGGCAGAGTTTGGATAGACGGGGAGTTCGACGGTATCGTCGCTGCCCGTGATCAGCTCAATGCCATGTCAGACGACGCCAAATCGACAGGAGTTGATGCCTGATGGGAGGATATGGCGACGTGCAGATGATTGACGAGAACGGCGTTCGAGTAGATGGCCGAGGACCAGGCGACTTGAGACCTGTCTCGATTGAGACCGGGGTTATCCCTGTCGCAGACGGCTCAGCTCGCGTGATATGGGGTACCAATCATGCAGTAGCGGCAGTATACGGACCCATGGAGTGCCATCCAAGGAAGATTCAGCGACAGGACCGCGCCGTACTAGATGTACGTTACAACATGGCCCCCTTCTCAACACCCGACCGGATGCGACCTGGTTTCAACCGCCGTAGCAGGGAAATCAGCAAAGTCACTGCAGATGCACTTGAGAGTGTAGTGTTACTGGAGATGTATCCCCGATGTAAGGTTCGAGTCGAAATCGAGATTCTATGTGCCGAGGCCGGAACCCGCTGCGTGGGCTTGACCGCCGCTTCGGTTGCCTTGGCTCATGCAGGAATCCCCATGACAGACATGGTGGTCTCTGTGGCTTCTGGCAAGATCAACGGTGTTGTCGTGTGTGACTTGAACAAGGAAGAGGACAATTACGGGGAGGCCGACTTGCCTATGGGAATCCTTCCTAATTCGGGGGAACTCGTGTTCCTGCAGCTGGATGGCGACCTGTCGCCAGCAGAGTTCCAAGAGGCATGGGATTACAACATGGAAGCAGCGATGGTAGTCCATGAGATAATGGTCGACGCGCTCAAAGGAGGTGATGCGTGATGGCAATTCCTATAGTTCCACAGTTACTACGAGCTCATCTGGCCGAATTGGCCGAGAACGACGAGAGGCATGATGGCCGTGCACGATGGGAGTCTAGGGACACTGAACTCGAGATTGGTATCCTGCGGAATGCCGAAGGATCTGCAAAGGTTAGGATAGGCGATACCATCGTATACGCCGGTGTAAAATTCCAAATCATGACTCCATATCCAGATCGCCCTAATCAGGGTGGTCTGATGTGCACCGCTGAGATTAGACCAGTAGCGGGGCGCAACTGGGAACCCGGGCCCCCTAGCCCAGAGTCGATAGAACTCGGACGAGTGGTCGACAGAGGGATACGCGAGTCAGGATGCATAGACGTCGATAACCTCTGCATCATTCCTGGTGAGAAGGCATGGCAAGTCATCCTGGATTTGTTTGCAATTTCTGATGACGGTAACTTGTTCGACGCCTTTGCTTTGGCTGGAATTGCGGCATTGAATTCCGCAATGCTTCCTGAAGTGAGGTTCGAAATGAGT
>ENA-OSET01001449-OSET01001449.1-sediment-metagenome-genome-assembly--contig:-NODE-1449-length-24534-cov-12.307887_pt1 | contig 24534 bp, 23 predicted proteins | sample MGYA00237882_ERZ534229 | MGnify/ENA primary metagenome ERZ534229 (study PRJEB26408, sample SAMN06266212) | sediment metagenome | isolation source: Hudson Canyon methane seep mesocosm | place... | reverse complement strand
TTAGACATATGAAGGTACTGAGTTGTATAAGTTCCATTGTGCCTTACCTTTACAAAGTTACCATTGTTTTTTGTGTATGATGCGGCCATAATAGTTCCGTTAGCTGTAGTCAAAATAGGGGTTCCTTTTGGTGCGGCATAATCTGTGCCAAAATGTCCCTTCCATCTTCCTGTAACCGGATGCTTTCTGTTTGTGCTGTATCTAGAACTTATTCTATAAAAATCTAATGGAGCTTTCAAAAACGCCTTTCTAAGCGTTCTTCCTTTTTCATCAAAATGTTCGCCAAAATTTTCGTTTTCCTCATGATAGAACGCATAAAACTTTTGATTTTTATGTGTGAACTCTGAAGCTAATATTCTTCCAATACCTATATATTCATCATCAATATATTTATTCTCATAATATACTTTAAACGCATCCCCTTTTTGAATTTTAAAGAAGTCTATTGTCCAAGCATAAATTTCAGAAAGTTTAATTGAGACTCTTGGGCTTATCCCTAATTCATCAACAGCCTCAGAAAGAGATGAACTTATTTCTCCGTAAGATACTTTTAATTTTGTTGTAACTTCTTTTTTTCCCCTATAAACATCAATTTCCTTTGTTAAGTCCATAACAACATAATTAGTAGGATTTTCTTGATAAATAAAATAACATGCTTTTTCAGTAGAGTCATCAGCACAAATAACCGTATATTCTTTTCCGGTATTAACTCTTCTAACATCAAAAATATCTTTTGATTTGCTTACAATTTCCGCAATCTCAGGGTGATTAATATGGTTTTCGTAAAGTATCTCTCCAAGAGTTTGGTCTTGCTTTACAATTCCTTTTATAACAATAAAAGAATCTACTAAAATTCCGTATTCATACTGGGGTTCAACAATTTTCCCCGCTACAATATCAGTTATTTCTTCTTTAGTTGTAGTATCAAGAGTTGATAAAATAAACAATAAAGCAACTCCCATCAATACAATTCCTATCCACTTTTTCATTTTGCTAATTTAATTTTTTCTAAGCTAAGTTTTTAATCTCTTTTATTGAATTATGGACAATGGAAACTTCAATTCTTTATAGTCAACCAAAACCGCTTTTATCGTCCCAGCCCAAATTTTAGTTTCTACCTTCATCAATAAATGATTTTTATCATCTGAAATCCAAATTTTCATTTCTTCTCCATCTTCAAACACTCTTCCTTCTTGCATTTTTGGCTTGAATACCATGCAATCAACTTTGCCAAATTCTGTCTCTATCACTTCATTATTCAAATATGAAACTTCTAAAAAGTAATTCTCCTCATCCATAAAAATGGGAACAAAAAAGGAGTTTGTTTTCTTTACCTCTTCCTTATTAAAAGTTCGTGCGTAAAACAATGCCGAAAGCATGTCTTGAGAATTTAAAGGGATTTTATAAACAGTATCGTTATGTTTTACAATGCTATCAGAGTGATGAAAAAAATAGTTTTGTTTTTTACTGTAAGGGCCTTCATTAATATCCCTGATAAATTTTATTGGCAGGAGTTTTGAAGTATCTAAAAAGGTTTCATAAACATCTCTTACTTTAAAAAACCAATCAAAAAAATAGGCGGTTTTTCCTTTGCCAACTATGTGAAAAGCAGATATGCTATCAATTAATTTTTCTTCAACTATTTCTAGCTCAGCATGGCCAACTATTATTGCTCCAAAAGAAACATCAAAAGCTGAATATTCACCAACTTGATATGGAATTTCTTTTTGAGGAAATGCTAAAAACGGGATAAAGAGAAATATTAAAACTAATCTTTTAATCATTTCACAAATATACTGATTTCTTAGTTACTGAGGTATTTCGAAAAAGCAAATAGATCAGCTTCTTTAAAGTTATCTGCCATTAAATGCAAACCAATTGGCAAGCCATTAGAATGCTTTCCTAAAGGTAAAGATATTGCAGGATTTCCAGCTAAATTAGCTTGAACTGTGAAAATATCTTCCAAATACATTACTGTAGGATCAGTTTGTTTCTTTCCAATTTCGAATGGAGTATGAGGAGTAGTTGGTGAAATAACAAAATCATATTCATCAAACATCTCATTTGTTTTGTCCTTAATTAATCTTCTGATTTTTTGAGCTTTAGTAAAATACGCATCATGATAACCAGCACTCAAAACAAAAGTTCCAAGCATAATTCTTCTTTTCACCTCCTCACCAAAACCTTCAGTTCTACTATTGATATAAGTACTTTCTAAGTCCGTAATATTTTCACTTCTATAACCATAATGAACTCCGTCAAAGCGAGCTAAATTGGAAGAAGCCTCAGCGGTAGTTAATACGTAATAAGTTGACACTAATAAATCTAAATATGGAAAAGAAATTGGCTCAACAATATGCCCTTCACTTTTTAATTTATCAATCATATTTTCAATAAATTCTTTCACTTCAGGGTCTAGCCCTTTACGATTTAAACACTCTGAAATATAAGCTATCTTCTTTGGTTTATTATCAAATTTTGCTGTTGAATAATTATCAACATCCTTTTTAGAAACTGTACTGTCAAAATCATCTTTACCGGCTATTACTTCAAGTATTAAAGCAGCATCACTTAGATTATTTGTAAGAGGTCCTATTTGATCGAATGAAGAAGCATAAGCAATTAATCCATAACGAGAAACACGTGCATAAGTAGGTTTTAAACCAACAATACCGCAAAATGCTGCTGGCTGCCTAATTGACCCTCCAGTATCACTTCCTAATGCTGCCAAACAAAGCCCTGCTGCTACTGCTGCTGCTGACCCTCCTGAACTTCCTCCAGCTACTTTTGAATTGTCTAATGGGTTTTTTACAGTGCCATAAATAGTGTTTTCGTTAGCAGAACCCATTGCAAATTCATCACAATTTAAACGACCAATAATTATCGCATCTTCATCAATTAATCTTTGAACTGAAGTTGCAGTAAATAAAGATTCAAATCCATCTAAAATTTTTGATGATGCAGATACTTTATGGTTTTTATAACAAAGGTTGTCTTTAATTCCAACAACCATTCCTGCTAACTTTCCAGCACTACAATTAGCTAGCTTTTCATCAACAAGCCTTGCTTGTTCCAAAACTTCATCAGAATATACCTCAATAAAAGCATTTAAATGCTGATTTTCAGCAATATTCTGCAAGTAAGTTTTAGTAATCTCTACAACATTAGTTGTGTCATTATTTAGTGCATTTTGCACCTCATTGAAAGATTGGAAAGTTGTCAAATGCTTATTTATCTTTATCCTCTAGCTCATTTTCAACTTCTTTTTTTCCTTTTTTAAACTCACTAATACCCTGTCCTAAACCCTTCATTAACTCAGGTATTTTTTTCCCTCCAAATAATAATAAGATTGCAACAGCAATTAATGCTAAAGATGCTCCTCCAGGAATTGCTAATAATATCGGTTCCATAATTTTAAATTTTAATTCTCTGCAAATTTAGGCATTTTGATTTAATAGGCCTTATATAACCATTTAGAAGGATCGTTTTTATCATAACCCTTCCAGATTTCAAAATGTAATTCTGTTTTATTCTCAACTTCTTGAGTTAAAACAACACCTAATTTCTCCTTAGAAAGCACTTTATCACCCACCTTAACTGCTACTTCTGTTAAGCCAGAATATACTGTAAAATACTCACCATGATTTACTAAAATAGCTTTCCCCTCACCTTTTATAAAGAATATTCTGGAAATACTTCCATCAAAAACTACACGAACAACTGAATTTTTATCTGTTGCAATATCAATTCCATTATTAAAAGTTTCTACTCCCGCAAAAACAGCGTGCTTTTGTTTCCCGTATCGCTCAACAATTATTCCTTTTTCAAGAGGCCAAGGTAACATTCCCTTATTATTATTAAACTCTGATGAAAGAGCCAATGCCTCAGGGGTTAGCCCAAAACTATCATCACCATTTTTCTTTTTTGCTTCTTCTCTCGATTTCCTGATTTCCTCTTCAATGATTTTTCTTAATTTATCATCAAGCACTTTTGATTTTTTCTGTTTATCTTGAAGTTTTTTCTTAAATAATCTTTCTGATTTGCTTAGTTTTTTTACTAATTGCTCTTTTTCATCTTTGGTAGAGTTTACGCTTTCCAACTCCTCTTTTTTAGAAGAAACTAAATAAGATTTAGTTGCAGACTCTTCAATTAATCTGTCTTTTTGTTGTGCTAGTTTTTCTTTCTTTATAGTTAGTTCTTCCTGGCTTTCAATAATTTTCTGAGATTGATTTTTACGGAACGTTGTATATTGTTTTAAGTAAATAATTCGCTTATACGCTTGATTGAAATCATCAGAAGATATAATAAACATTAAATCATTTCTACTGCCCTTTTGTTTAAAAGCAGCATAAATCATTTTTGCATATTCATCTTTTAGGTTTTGTAAATTCTCCGCTTTCTTTAAAATAGACTCTTCAGTATCAATTATTGATCTTTCTGTCTTTTTTATCTGTTTATTAATTAAAGTAATCTCAATATGAAGAGTAATTAATAATTGTTCTTTACTTTGAATCTGAGATTCCAAAACCTTTAAATAATTTAAGGATTTAGTTTTATTCTTTTTTGTTTTATTTAAAAGCTCAGTAGTGTAGCTTATTTCTTTTTCAAGCTCTGTCTTTTGTTTTTTAAGCTCATCTTTAGTTTGAGAAAAAGAAGAAAAACTCAGCAAACAGCCAAAGAAAAATAATAAGAAATTATTTAATCTCAACATAAGAATCTGGTATTTTAAATGGGAATATTTGCTGGCTATTAAATTCTATTTTAGAGTAATTTAAAGTTGCTTCAAAACTTTCTTTTGATTTTATTTTTAAGGTGAATTCTTTAGGGAAATTATTTTCATTAAAATCAGAAAATGAATAATCTATCTTGTTTTCATCTTCTACTAAACTGGCATTGAGTATTCTATAAAAAGCAGAAATAGTATAGTTAAAATATTGAGAGTTTAAAGTGTAATGCTCATCTTTACTAAAACTGTATTTTTCTTTTACAACGCTAGTATTTGCAGTTATCATTTCCTGAACTTCATCAAAAGAAATTTCAGTTTTTAAGTAATCCTTTATGCGTGAAGATGATTTTATACACCAAGTTTTATTAGTTCGATTGATAAAGTAAATGGAGTCTGGAGTAATTTGAGCTCTGAACACTTCAATACCAAAAGGAGCACTGATATTAAGCCAAATAATACTGTCTTTTCTGTTTTTTACAGAAACATTAAGAGTTACATTTTGATCCTTATTTTTTAAATTAATTTTTCCTTTTAAGTACAGCCATTCAGGATAATTATTTTTTGCGTTTACTCTCGCTATTAACTCTTTATCATTTTGAGGAGGAACTGAAAAATCAACTTTATCAACCTTTTTTAGCCCACAAGAATGAAACAGTAAAGTAGTAATTAAAATAGTGTAAATCTTATTCATAGAGCTCTCCTTCTGTAATTTTTTTAGATAATTCGTTGGATCCTTCACCTAAATCCTTAGCTCTTTTCCATTGCTCAACTGCCAACTTAACTTCACCTAATTTGTAAAGAATATCACCATAATGTTCAACAACAACTGCACTTTTATCACCGCCATTTGTAAGCGATTTTTGCATCCATATTTTTGCATCTGCATAATCTCCCATCTCGTACAAAATCCAAGCGTATGTATCTTGATATGTTCCGTTATTTTGCTCCAATTCATTACACTTAAATGACATTGCTTTTGCTCTTTCCAGGTTTACTTTTCTAACAGAAAGATAATATGCGTAATTATTTAAGACCAATATATTGTTAGAATCAACAGCTAATACTTTTTCATAAAACGTATCTGACAATTTATGAGCTTTAGTTGCATGATAAACATCAGCTAATGAAGAGTAAAATTCTAATAATAAATTCTGATTATCAATTACAAACTCAACTCCCATTTCAAGTAAATTAATAGCATCATCATAATTTTTAAACCTCTTATTAGAAACACCATTAAAGTAATAAAACAGTGGATCAGTTGGGAAATACTCTAGAGCCTCATTACTGGTTTTAAGCAATCCCTCAAAGTCATTTTGTTCTGCTTGAATAAACAAAACTTGACTCCATATCTGTGACTTACTTTTATCTTGTTCTAATATATATAGATATTGCTCTTTTGCTTCTTGAAACTGATTATCAGTATACAATATATCAGCATAAACTGATCTTGCTTTTATATCATTAGGGTGGACAGAAATCATAATTTTAGAAAGTTCATGAGCTTGTAAACTCATCTCAGGATTTAGCGCTATTAATTGATAATAAGAAATCAAAATTCTAACCTTAGTATCAATATTTAACTTTGTGCTTTTGAAAGCAAGTTTTAGCTCATTATAAGAAGTTTCATTTTCTCCATTTTCCCTATAGTAATCAGCTAGGGTAAGGTGGATTCTTCCATTTTCAGGTGCTAAAACTGCTATCTTCTTAAATAGTTCAAAAGCTTTCTCTTTTTCATCATTAAGTAAATACAATTCGGATAAAATCTCCATTGCCTCAATATCATCAGGGAAAGCATTAAGTATAGATTGCAACTCCTTTATAGCTCCTTTCATATTGTTGATTTCCCTATACAATTTATGTTTTTGCATAGAAATTACTTTATCAACTCCCTTATGTTTTTCTAGCTCATCATATACTGCAATTGCTTTCTCAAAATTATTTGCGTAAATATAGGTATCTGAAAGCATAAAATAAAACTCCTCATTCCCAGGCTCCAAAGCAATTAATTTCTTGTATTTTATTGCGGCATTTTTAAAATCTTGGTTTGAAAATAAAATCTCAGCATAAGCTATAACAAACCATCTGTTATCTTTTTCAATTGCAACTGCCTTTTTAATCTGTTCAGTTGCTAAATCAAAATTTCCGTGCTCTTTATTGATAACTGCTGATTCATAAAAAGGAACTGCTTGGCTATCATCTAACTTTATACATTTTTGAAAAAACTTTAGTGACTCCTCAAAGTTCTCTAATGATTTTGCTTTTAAAGCATTAAACAAATATTGATTAAAAAGAAAGTTATCTTTTTCCTGATTCTTTTCTTTTACTCCCTTTTTGCTTTCATTTGTTTCAGGGTAATACGATTTCCATTGCGCAAAGGTTGGCGCACTAATCAAATAAAATAATATGAAAAAAAGTTTTTTCATCTACTTAACTCCAGTGCTTCCAAACCCTCCAGCACCTCTTTCTGTTTCATCTAAAGTTTCCACTTCAACCCAATCAGCTTGTTCGTGTTTTGCAATTACCATTTGCGCAATTCTTTCACCATCCTCAATTACAAATTCTTCTGCTGATAAATTTACTAGAATCACTCCAACTTCTCCTCTATAATCAGCATCAACAGTTCCAGGAGAGTTTAAAACAGTAATGCCTTTTTTAAATGCCAAACCACTTCTTGGGCGAACTTGTGCTTCAAACCCTACAGGCAATTCCATAAAAATTCCTGTCTTAACAATTGTTCTTTCTAGTGGCTTTAAAGATATTGACTCATCAATATTAGCTCTTAAATCCATCCCTGCTGATGCAATTGTTGAGTAATGAGGAAGAGAATGTTTTGATTTATTTACAACTTTTACTTTCATGATTTTTGAATGGTTTTTGGTTTTTCTAAAAGATATACAAATATGATAAATCCAAGTAATAATAAGGAATTAAACAAAATGTTTTCTGGCACAAAATAGATAAAGAAATAAATTCCTAACATATTAAAAAGGTAAAGACCAATTCTCTCAACTTGATAAGGAATAGGGAAATGTTTCTTTCCAATAAAATAAGAAGCAACAGTCATACTAAAATAACAAATTAAAGTTGCCCATGCGGAGCCAACAAATCCAATTTTTGGAATTAAAATAAAGTTAAGAATAAGAGTTATTATCGCACCAAAAAGAGAGAGATAAGCTCCATACTTTGTTTTTTCAGTAAGCTTATACCAAATTGAAAGGTTATAATAAATTCCTAAAAACAGATTGGCTAATAACAAAATTGACACGACTAAAAAACCTCTTTCATCATGATACTCACTTCCTAAAAACCCTTTTATAATATCATAAAAAATAGTAACTCCTAAAAATATAACCGCCATAATGATGGTAAAATATTTCATTACATCAGCATATACTGTTTTGCTATTCTTATTATTAGCTTGAGCAAAAAAGAATGGCTCTGCCGCAAACCTGAAAGTCTGAATAAACAAAGTCATTAGTATTGAAAGCTTATAAAAGGCACCATATAAACCCAATTCTGCTGCCGATATTTCAGGGTTAGGTAGTAAATGTTTTAATAGTATTCTATCAATTGTTTCGTTTGTAATTCCTGCTAATCCGGCAATTAAAAGAGGAAGTGCATATACCCTCATTTTATTCCAAAGTTTTTTATCAAACACCCAGACTGACTTTAGCATCTCAGGAAGCAGTAAAAGAATAGTTACTACTGATGAAATAAGATTTGAGATAAAAATATATTCAATTCCAAATTCTTTGTAAACAATAAAATAAAGGTTAAACCCAATATTTACAAAAATGTTAAGCAAGCGAATAGAGGCAAATCTTAATGCTTTGTTTTGCTCTCTTAAACTTGCAAATGAAATGGAGGAAATTGCATCCAAAGCAACAATAATTGCAAACCATTCAATGTATTTGGTTTCGATTCCATAGCCCATTAAATTAGAAATTGAATCAGAAGATAAAAAAACTAACAAAACAAAAAGAGTAGAAGAAATTAGTAGGGATATTAAGGCGGTACTGTACACAACTTTTACATCATTTTCCTTTTTAGAAAATCTAAAAAAAGCAGTCTCAAAACCATAAGTAAGTACAATTACCAAAAAGGCAACATAAGCATACATTTCGGTAACAACTCCATATTCTGATGGTAAAAAATAGCGTGTATAAAGCGGAACTAAAAGGTAATTTAAAAACCTTCCTATTACACTACTCAAACCATAAACAGCAGTCTGACTTGCTAATTTTTTAAGTGGATTCAATTAAAAGTTTGCTTTTCTTTTTTCCATAAATGCAGTAGTTCCTTCAATAAACTCAGGAGTCCCAAAACAGTTTCCAAATTCTATTTTCTCTACCTCAAAACCGTTAGTTCCATCAATAAAACCAGCATTAACTGACTTTATTGCCTTAGCGATTGCGTTAGGTGAATTTCTTTTAATTTTTGAAGCAATCTTTTCTGCAAAGGAAATCAACTCTTCCTGCTCACAAATATGATTTACCAAACCCCATTGTTTCGCATCTTCAGCAGATAACATTCCAGCAGTAGTAATCATTTCCATTGCCTTTCCTTTTCCGACAAGGCTGGCTAGCCTTTGAGTTCCTCCATAACCTGGAATTACACCTAAAGAAACTTCTGGAAGTCCCATTTTAGAATTTGTTGATGCAATACGCATATGGCATGACATAGCAAGTTCTAATCCTCCTCCTAAAGCAAATCCATTAATAGCTGCTATTGAAGGTGTTCCAATATTTTCTAATAAGTCAAACAATAATTCCTGGCCTTTTCTAGCTAAATCCTCCCCTTCAGAAGTATTGAAAGAAGCAAATTCTTTAATATCAGCACCAGCCACAAAAGCTTTTGTACCCGCTCCAGTTAAGATGATACATCTAACTTCTTTATCTGTATCTGCAGTAATAATCGCTTTATTCAGCTCAGAAATAGTTGATGCATTTAAAGAATTAAGTTGTTTTGGGCGATTGATTGTAAGGTAACAAATACCATCCTTATGCTCACTTAATATATTTTCATAATCCATTGTAATTGTTTTTTACAAATATAGAACAATCCGACTACCTTCAACAAAAAAACCCTTTTCCTAAGAAGAGGGTTTTTAACAATAATATTAAATGATTATTTACCCGTTTAAAGCCTCAGCTCCTCCTACAATTTCCAGAATTTCTCCGGTAATTGCTGCTTGACGCGCTTTATTATATGTTAATGTAAGGTCTTTTTTTAATTCACTAGCATTATCAGTTGCTTTATGCATGGCAGTCATTCTTGCTCCATGTTCAGCAGCATGAGAATCTAAAATTGCTTTAAATAATTGAGTTTTTAATGATTTAGGAATCAATTCCTCAACAATTTCTTTTTTACCTGGTTCAAATATATAATCTCCAATCTGCTCTCCTTCATTAGAGGTAGTTTGAATTGGTAAATAATTTTCATTCATGATAATTTGAGTTGCAGCATTTTTAAACTGGTTATAAACTAGGACTACTTTATCATAATTTCCATCAACAAATTTCCGCATAATATCCTCTGCAACATTAGACACATTTTCAAATGTTAAGTCATTAAACAAAGCATCATGTGTAGAGACAACATTAAAATCATTTTTAGTAAAATGCTCTGATGATTTTTTACCAATAGATAAAACCTCAACATTAACATTTTCAAACTCATCATTCATTAAAGCTTTTGCGCTTTTAATAATGTACGAATTGAACCCTCCACAAAGGCCTCTATTAGAAGTAATTGTAACTAAAAGAACATTTTTTATAGCTCTTTCTTTTGAATAAGTTCCTCCATCATCAGCATCTAAACTTGCACTTAAATTCTCTAGTAATTCTGTCAACTTATTGGCGTAAGGTCTCATTTGAGTAATAGCATCTTGAGCTCTTTTAAGTTTAGCAGCAGATACCATTTTCATAGCAGAAGTAATCTGCATAGTTGACCCAACAGATGTAATTCTTGACCTTATTTCTTTTAAGTTAGCCATTTTTTATTTTACGTATTTTGATGATAAATCAGCAGCTACAGACTCTAAAGTTGATTTTATTTCATCAGTTAATTTTCCTGCAGCTAAAGCATCAAGAGTGTCTTGGTGTTTAGAATGTAAGAAAGAAATGTACTCCGTTTCAAATTCTTTAATTTTATTAACAGGAACATCCATTAATAAACCATTTGTACCACAGAAAATAATAGCAGCTTGCTCTTCAACTCTTAAAGGAGAATACTGTCCTTGCTTTAAAATTTCAACATTACGCTTACCTTTTTCAATAACAGCATTAGTTGCCGCATCTAAATCAGAACCAAACTTAGCAAAAGCCTCTAGCTCTCTATACTGTGCTTGATCCAACTTTAAAGTTCCTGAAATCTTTTTCATTGACTTAATCTGTGCAGCACCTCCAACTCTTGATACCGAAATACCAACATTAATTGCAGGACGAACACCTGATAAGAAAAGATTAGATTCTAAGAAAATCTGACCGTCAGTAATAGAAATTACATTAGTCGGAATATAAGCAGATACATCACCCGCTTGAGTTTCAATAATTGGTAAGGCTGTTAACGAACCACCACCCTTTACAATTCCTTTTAAAGAATCAGGTAAATCATTCATTTGAGCAGCAATAGTATCATCATTAATTACTTTTGCAGCACGCTCCAATAACCTGGAATGTAAGTAAAATACATCTCCTGGGTAAGCCTCACGCCCTGGAGGTCTTCTTAATAGTAAAGATACCTCACGGTAAGCAACAGCTTGTTTTGATAAATCATCAAAAACAATAAGTGCAGGTCGACCAGTATCTCTAAAGAATTCACCAATAGCAGCACCTGCTAATGGAGCATAAACTTGCATAGGAGCAGGGTCAGCAGCACTTGCAGAAACAATAACAGTATAAGGCAATGCTCCAGCTTTTTCTAAAGTATCTACTAAAGCAGCAATAGTAGAGGCTTTTTGCCCAATAGCTACATAGATACAAAAAACAGGCTCACCTTTTTCATAAAATTCTTTTTGATTGATAATAGTATCAACAGCTACTGCAGTTTTTCCAGTTTGTCTATCTCCAATTATTAATTCTCTTTGCCCTCTTCCAACAGGAATCATAGCATCAACTGCCTTTAATCCTGTTTGTAAAGGCTCATCAACAGGTTGACGATAAATTACTCCTGGAGCTTTTCTTTCAATAGGCATTTCGTAAGTTTCTCCTGTAATAGGTCCTTTTCCATCAATAGGATTCCCCATACCATCAACAACTCTACCTAACATTCCTTCACCTACTTTTAGTGAAGCAATTTTCTTAGTTCTTTTTACAGTATCTCCTTCTTTAATTCCTTTTGAAGGCCCTAATAATACCGCCCCAACATTATCTTCTTCAAGATTCAAGACGATAGCTTGAATTCCATTATCAAATTCAACCAACTCTCCTGATTGAACATTAGTAAGCCCGTAAATACGAGCAATACCATCTCCAACTTGTAAAACAGTTCCTACTTCTTGTAGTTCTGCCTCAGATTTAAATCCTGATAATTGTTGTCTTAAAATTGCTGATACTTCAGCTGGTTTTACTTCTGCCATTGTTTTTATTTTTTAGAAGTCCTGTAAATACAGGTTTTTGTTAAACATTTGTCTTAATTCTGAGATCTCGTTAGCTACACTTGTGTCTAACTGCTTATCTCCCATGCGGATAATTGCTCCTCCGATTATATTTTTATCTACTACTTCAGTAAGTTCTACTTTATTATTACTATCAGCTTTAATAAAAGCTAAAACTTCATTCTTTAATGTTTCAGTTAAAGGAATAGCTGTTGTAACAGTAGCTGTTTCTATATTATTATGCTCCTTATATAAACTAATAAAACTTTTAGCAATTTCTGCCAAGAAAGATTCTCTCTTTTTAGTTGTTATAATGCTCACAAACATCATACTTACCTTGCTAATTTTAGATGCAAAAATTTCATCAAAAATTCTTAATTTATGATCTGTTTTTACAATGGGACTCTTAAGTAATATTGAAAAGTCCTTACATTCAGAGCAAAGGGAATCAATAAACATCATGTCATTATAAGCATCCTCTAATGAGTTTTGCTCAACAGACAACTGCAATAAAGCTTTTGCGTATCTTATGGTTACTCTTGATTGCTTCATTATCTAATTAAGTTCGGTTTCTTTTAGAGCATTTGCCACTAAATCTTCTTGTTTTTTCTTATCTGTTAATTCTGATCTTAGTACTTTTTCAGCAATATCAATTGATAAAGTAGCTACTGTGTTTTTAAGTTCAGTCATTGCTTTCATCTTTTCATTATTGATTTGATCCTTAGCAGTAGTTAAGATTTTATCAGCTTCAGTATTTGCTAATTCTTTTGCATCATTAACAATTCCGTCTTTAATTTCTCTTGCTTCTTTTAATAAAGCATCTCTCTCAATCCTTGCTTCAGCTAAAATTCTTTCATTATCAGCATTTAATGCTTGCATCTCTGCTTTTGCTTTTTCTGCTGCCTCTAATGCATGCTTAATTCCGTCTTCACGTTCCTCAACAGCCGTCAATATTGGTCCCCATGCAAATTTCTTTAGCAAAAGAATTAATGCAATAAAAAGTAATGATTGCCAAAAAAATAATCCTACTGAAAAGTCGTTTATTAATTTATCCATTTTTGTTTCTTTTCTGTTTAATTTTTAAAATATAATCAAAACTACAAGCAACCCTTGTAGTTTTGATTAATTGGTTTGTTTTACAGTGCAAATAAAGCTGCAAAACCAATACCCTCAATAAGTGCGGCTGCAATAAGCATCACAGTTTGTATTTTACCAGTAAGCTCTGGTTGTCTCGCCATTGCTTCCAATGCCGAGCCACCAATTCTACCAATACCAATACCTGCTCCAATTACAACTAAACCTCCACCTACAATTGCTGGAATTTCCATAATTAATTAATTTAAATTAAACACTCTAGTTAATATTTTATATTTTTTATTCATGATGATGCTCTTCTACTGCTGCACCAAAATAAAGTGCAGATAACATGGTAAATATATATGCTTGTAAGGCTGCTACTAACAGCTCTAATAATGATAATGCAAATGCCAATCCAAATGATAAAGAACTTCCGATCCATCCTTTGAAAATGAATATCATTCCTAAAATACTCATCAACACGACATGTCCAGCAGTAATGTTCGCATATAAACGAATCATTAAAGAAAATGGCTTAATAATTGTTCCTAATAACTCGATAGGAGCTAAAATAAATTTCATTGGAATTGGTACGCCTGGCATCCAAAAGATATGTCCCCAGTAACTCTTGTTAGCAGTAACTGTCGTTAACACATACGTAATCAATGCCAAAGAAAAGGTTACTGCAATATTGTTAGTTACATTTACTCCCAGTGGAGTTAATCCAAATAAATTAATAATCCAAATAAAGAAAAATACCGTAAGCAAGTAGCTCATGTATTTTTTATAGTGCTTCTCTCCAATATTAGGAATAGCAATGTCGTCTCTTATATATAACACTATGGGTTCTAACAGCCTGCCCATACCATTTGGCAAAGCATTCTTTTTATATGATTTTGCCATTCTTGTAAACATGATTAACATTATTAAAAAAACAATCATGATGAAAGTTACATTCTTAGTAATAGAAAAATCAATAGGATGTAGGCCGCTTGCCTCAATAATGTGCCCATGATCTAAAGAATAGGTTCTTCCATTTACCGTATAAGGTGTTGTTCCGTGATGAAAATTAGAGGAGGAGAAAATATCTAAATTACCATCTGTATATAAAATTATCGGTAGCGAAAATGAAATATCGTGTGTTAAAATAAAATCATGCGAATCCATTAAGTGATGCGCAATTGTTTCTTTTATCTCAGTTTTGATGTCTTTATCACCATGATTCATATGCTCTTCAGCTAAAATATTAAGGCTTGAAAAAACCGAAATTACTATGGTGAAAATTATTATTTTTATATTCATCTTACAGGACTATGATTGTCTTTTTTAAAATCGGTGCAAAAATAGATATTTATGTTAATCTAACTATTTTTTTTGCAGTAATTTTATTCTATTATAAATAAGTTATTTGTTAGGTGTATTTAAAAGTGAAATTAACGATTTTGTTTCTACAAATAAAGATAGTAAATAGGGGATGAAGAAAGACAGAAACTCTGTTTTAGAAACAATATCGTTCTCTTTAAAAATTGGTAACACAATTTTAAAAAAAACAATGAATTTTATAAGGGTTCCTGCTAAAAAATAAAATCCCAAATATTCTTTTTGTTTATCTCTTAATAAAAAAAACAGCCAATAAACAAAACAAGCAACGGATAAATTGAGAACGTATAATAAAAGTAAGTGTTCAAAACTTACAATATAATCGTGAATAAAATATGATCCCCCTAAAACAATAAAAAGATAAAAGTGAAAACTTATTAGTTGTTTATTCATTATTAAGCTTATTTAATTGTTGTATTAAACTATACATGGAAATTATTAGAGCTAATAAAACAAACAATATAGTAAACCAGTTTTTTTCTAGATTATATTTAAGGTCCAAATATTTTCCTAGATAAGATCCTAGATAAATTGTAATTCCAATCTGAAAAGAAGCGGATGTTAAAACAAGGTATTTGTTAAGCTGTTTTTTCCTTTTTTTCTTGTTTTTCGGCATGTTTAATGTCTTTAATAACCGCCCCCATACTACAAGATCCAGTAAATGAAGCCCCTGGCTCAATTGATAATTTGTTAGTGATAATATCACCATTTAATTTAGCGGAAGATTTTAAAGACAATAATTGTGTTACTGAAATTTTTGCTTTAATTGTTCCAGAAATATCTGCATCCATACAAACAACATCACCCTCTATAACACCATCTTTTCCTAAAACAACCTTGCCAGAAGTGTTAACGGACCCTTTTAAAGTGCCATCAACTCTAATATCGCCTTTTGATTGAATATCACCTGTAATTACAGTTCCTGCGCCTATCATATTTATTGCAGCAGTTGTTTCTGTATTTTTCATAGCTTCATTTTTATTTGTAAACATATTTCTAGATTTTAATACCGCAAAATTACTAAATTCTTTTTGTTCTTTATTCAATAGTTAAATAATTCTTTTTAAAGAAGTTGTGATAACCATCCTCATCCTTATTTTTATAGAATTCTTGGAAATTCTCAAAAGAAATTGCCATCACCTTGTGTTCTGATTTATTAAGTTCTTTTAAGATGCTTTCTTCCAAAACAAACATTTCATGATAAACCATAACATCAGAAGTATTGTCAAAGGTTTTTATCATTAGCAAATGTTTATCCATCCCTAAAAGTAATGCGCTTATTTCAAACACTTCATTTTCAAAATCCTGTGAGTGATAATCGGAAATGAGGGTTTTTAAATAAGTTATGTCAACAGCTCCTTTTGGTATTATAATAATTATCATTTGAGGTAGGGCGCTTCTGTATAAATAAGGAGAGCCAGCAATAGCCAATTCATTAGCTTTTTCCATTTTAGAAGGGTCATTAAGGGCGTCCAAAATATGTTGAGCTTCTTTTACTATTTTTTCATCTGCATCAAGAGAAATAAGTTTGTTTAATATTCCTGTTCCTCTATCAAGCTCATCTTTATTTAAAAAAGATAAAGCTCTTAAAAACAAATATTTTGATTGATACTCGTTTTCTAAAATTACAGTTGTTTTGTCTATTACCTGTTGATATTCTTCCAAAGAATAATTTGCAAAAACTGATCTATAGTCCAATTCTTCTTTAGCTAATTTATTGGTTGCCTCTAGTTTAAAATCAGGATTTGTAAGCATTTGAGCATAAATGCTTTTTGGAAACCTTTTAAGTAATACTTGTTTTGAGTTTTGAGCTTCTAATTTATTGTCAATATCTGTGTGGTTTAAATAAATACTGTAGCAAGAAAGTGGCGCGTACTGTTCGTCATCAGAAAACCTAGCGTATAAAGTTGAAAAAACCTCAGTGCTTTTAGTAATTTCTTCTAAATCTTCTTTATAAATTGTTCCTACTTGGAATAATGCTTCTTTAATTTGGGTATTAGAAAGTTCAAAATCTTCAATTGAAGATGGTAGTTGATCTAAATAAAATTGTGGGTCTTTTTTGTTTTTTGTCGCTATTGCTGATGAATCAATTGCTGATGAATCTACCTCAAAACTAGAAGTTATTTTTTTATCTTTTCTTCTCCAATCATCTTCTAACTTTCTTTTGCCCCATTTTTTTCTAAATTCTGACATCCCAAAACTTAATGTTGCTGGGTTGTAAAAATACCATTTTCCTCCAGAGGTGTTGTTTCCAAACTGATCTTCTCTTCCTCCGTTTCTGCCACTTTGATAGGACATTTGCTGTCTTAACCTTTCGTTTTCTGCTTCTTCTCGTTCTTTTTCAACTTCAGCCTGTATAATTTGAGTTATCATTTGGTTCTGCTCAGCTTTTGGAAGCATTGCAATCATTTGCAAACTATCTTGCAATTCAATAACATCTAAATTATTTATAAGTTCGGAAAGTATCTCATGCTTTTCGCTAGCTTCTTCATACATTCTAAAATCAGAATCCATATAAAATAAGGTGCTATCATAATATAATTTTGATGACCTGTAAAGCGATCTCTCAAACTCAATAACACCAAGCTTTAAAAATGATATTGCTTTTTGAGAATTATTTTGAATGCTATTTACAGCAGATAATGTGTAATTGTCAATTGCAGAAATTGTGTCCTTGTTTTTCATGTCCATTTCTGCTAAAGTAAAGTAGATTTGATCAAGGTACTCTTTGTTTTTATCATCCTTAGTCATTTTAAGGAGTTTTTCCTTCATCTTTTTGCTGTCCTTATTTCCGCTTTCTAATGATCTTGCTAAGTTCATTTTTGCATTAAAAGTCATCACATATTCAGGATTTGATTTTAATACGAGTTTGTAATATTTTTGAGCTTTTTTATGGTTTTTGTCTTGCTGATAAAGCTGAGCTAATATATAATAGTACCTTGCTTTTTTACGCTTTCTTTTAATTAGTTGAGTCGCATTAGTTAGCTCAGTAACTGCTTGTGAATAATCGCCTCTTTGTATGTAATAATCAGAAGCCACAATTGCCAACTGTTTTTCTAGCTTATCAGGAAATCTTTTATTACTCATGAGTTCGTCAAGCTCAGATTTAGCAGAAGAAAAATCACCTTTTTCAACATATGAACGAATAAGCCAAAGAGATGATTTATAAATTATCTCATTCTTTTTATATTCATTATTTATAAAACTAAATGTTTTGATTGCTTCATCAAATTCACCCTTATAAAAATAGGATTTCCCAACCATAAAATAGTTGTCATCAATCCATTTGCAATACTCTTGTCCTTTTATTTTCATGGAATGCCTTTGAATGACAATTGATCCTTTTTTAATGGCCTTATCCATATAAGAATGTGTTTTTTTAGCTTTTTTCAAATCACCTGTTGGGTAAACAGAAAGAATGTCTGTAAAATCGTCAATGTGTTTTTCATGCAGTTTTTTTACACCCAATCTCACACTTTCATTTCCATTAAAATACCCGTTAAATTTAGCGGTTGTGTTATGATATTGCCTATTGATCCAAGATTTTTTATTTGTAGAGCAAGAGGAAATTACAAGCAAAATTGAAAGTAAAATTATTCTCTTTATATGATGTGTTCTTAGCTTCATTCTGCTTATAAACTACTTTTGTTTAAATTTATTTTATGGCAATTTGTAAAATTCACGCAAATATGCTCATATTTTTATGATATTTGCAAACTTATGCAAGATAAAGAAGGTTTAAATAATTTCTGGAAAAAACTACTACATAAATACCGTTTTGTAATAATTACAGATGATTCTTTTGAAGAGAAATTATCTGTAAAATTAAACAGATTAAATATATTTGCTTTTGCTGGTATTTTTGTTTTTATCTGTTTTTTTAGCGCATTATTACTTATTGCTTACACGCCTTTAAAAGAATATGTTCCAGGGAAATCTACAACTGAAGTTCAAAAAAGTTTAATTGAATTAAACATTAAAACTGATTCCTTAGAAAGAGCTTTAAACAGTAAGGAGGTTTATCTGCAGAACATAACTAATATTATAAATGGAGATGAGTTAATTACGCCTGAAAATACAGAAGATATTTTAAATTCTGAAAAAGAGATTTTTTTTGAAAAATCAATTGAAGATTCTCTTTTAAGAGTAAAGGTAGAGACTGAAGACAAAAGCTCTATTACTTTTAATAAAGAAAAAAACAATGAGTTTTTAATGTTTTACCCTCCATTGGGTGGAATAATAACAGATAAATTTAACAATAAAACTAGGCATTTTGGGGTCGATTTAGTGGCCAAGGAAAAATCAAGAATTGCCACAGTTTTAGAGGGGACAATAATTATTAGCCACTGGACTTCTGAAACTGGTTATGTAATTGGAGTGCAACATAAAAATGATTTTATCTCTCTTTATAAGCATAATTCGGTTTTATTAAAAGAGGTTGGTGATTTTGTAAGTGCTGGTGATCATATTGCAATAATTGGGAATTCTGGAGAGCTTTCAACTGGGCCACATTTACATTTTGAACTTTGGCACAAAGGAATTCCTGTAAACCCTGAAAATTACATTTCATTTTAAGATGGGTATTAAAGCGTCATTAAGTTTGCCTTTTGCTAAATTTATTGTTACCAAAAACAGTAAGTGGAAAAAAAATGCTGTAAAAGTTCAGCAAAAACTAATGTTTGAATTAATTGAACGGGCAAAAAAAACAAAATTCGGAAGGGAGCATAATTTCTCGGAAATTAGAAATTATTCTAATTTTAAAATGCAAATCCCAATTAGAGATTATGAAGGTTTTAAAGGGTATGTAAACCTAATAATTGACGGAGAAAAAGACATTCTTTGGCCTGGGAAACCACTTTATTTTTGCAAAACATCAGGAACTACATCAGGAGAAAAATACATTCCAATTTCCAAGGAAAGTATGCCTAATCATATTACAGCTGCTCGTGATGCAATTCTGAGTTATGTTGCTGAAACAAAAAACACATCTATAGTAAATGGGAAGATGATATTCTTACAAGGAAGTCCAGAACTTACAAAAACGGGAGATATTTTAACTGGGAGACTTTCTGGTATTGTTGCGCACCATGTACCCGCTTATTTAACAAAAAACCGTTTACCTTCTTTTGAAACAAATTGTATTGAAAATTGGGAGATGAAAGTTGATGCAATAGTTGATGAAACCCTTCCTGAAAATATGAGTTTAATCTCTGGAATTCCTCCTTGGGTGCAAATGTATTTTGAAAAATTACAAAAAAAAACAGAGAAACTCATAAAAGATATTTTTCCAAATTTTGACCTTTTTATTTATGGTGGCGTAAATTACGAACCCTACCGTAAGTCCTTTGAAAAATTGATTGGAAAACAAGTTGATGGTATAGAGTTATATCCTGCTTCAGAAGGTTTTATTGCTTATCAAGATTCACAAAAAGAAGAAGGGATGTTGTTGTGTGTAAATCATGGAATATTTTATGAATTTATACCATCAGAAGAATTCTTTAATAAAAATCCTACAAGAATCTCTCTAGAAGATGTGGAGGTTGGTGTGAATTATGTAATTATTTTAAATACGAATGCTGGACTTTGGGGGTATAATATTGGGGACACTATTAAGTTTGTTTCTATAAATCCTTATAGAATTATTGTAAGTGGAAGGATAAAACATTTCACCTCAGCTTTTGGAGAGCATGTTATAGCTGAGGAAGTTGAGAAATCATTAAAAGAAACGATAGAAATACTAACTTCAGAGGTAAATGAATTTCATGTTGCTCCTCAGGTAAACCCAGAAGAAGGGTTGCCTTATCATGAGTGGTTGATTGAATTTGAAAAAGAGCCAGAAGATTTAAATCAGTTTGGTGTTGAAATTGATAAAACTCTTCAAAAATATAATTCTTACTACAAAGATTTAATTACTGGTGGAATTCTGAATCCTTTAAAAATAACTCCTATTTCTAAAAATGGATTTAGAGAATACATGAAATCAATAGGAAAGCTTGGGGGTCAAAACAAAGTGCCCAGACTAGCAAATGATAGAAAAATTGCAGATAAATTAACAGCATTTTAATGGAACAAAAGAAAAAACAAATAGCAATTTTAGGTTCAACTGGTTCAATAGGAACGCAAGCTTTAGAGGTTATAAACGAACATTCTGATTTGTTTGAAGTGGAAGTCTTAACCGCAAATAACAATAGTGCTTTATTAATAGAGCAAGCAAAAAAATTCAAACCAAATACTGTAGTAATTACTAATGAAGATAAATACAAAGAGGTTGATGATGCGCTTTTTAGTTTAGGCATAAAGGTATTTGCAGGACAACAATCCTTAGAGGAAGTTGTTGAGGGAGAAAATATTGATGTTGTATTAACAGCCTTGGTGGGTTATTCGGGATTAAAACCAACTATTAGAGCGATAAAAGCTAAAAAGAATATTGCTTTAGCCAACAAAGAAACTCTGGTTGTTGCTGGTGATTTAATCACCAAACTATGCCAAGAATATAATGTTCAAATTTATCCGGTAGACTCTGAGCATTCTGCAATATTTCAATGTTTAGTTGGTGAGGCTTATAATCCTATTGAAAAAATATATTTAACAGCTTCTGGTGGCCCTTTTAAGGGGTGGACAAAAGAAAAACTACAAAACATCAAAAAAGAGCAAGCACTAAAGCATCCTAATTGGGAAATGGGTGCAAAAATTACAATTGATAGCGCAACCTTAATGAATAAAGGTTTAGAGGTTATTGAGGCAAAATGGTTGTTTGATTTAAAAGCCAAGCAAATTGAAGTTGTGGTTCACCCTCAATCAATTATTCATTCGGCCGTGCAATTTGAGGATGGTTCTATAAAAGCACAATTAGGAATTCCCGACATGAAACTACCAATACAATATGCGCTTGGATTTCCTGAAAGGTTGAAAAATACTTTTAAGCGCTTCAATTTTATGGATTACCCAAATTTAACTTTTGAAAAACCAGATGCCAAAACTTTCAGAAACCTTCAATTAGCTTATGATGCTATGGAAAAAGGAGGAAATATGCCGTGTATTTTGAATGCTGCAAACGAAATTGCAGTAGCTGCATTTTTGCAAGATAAAATTGGTTTTTTAAATATGTCAGATTTAATTGCAGATTGTATGGAAAAAATTACTTTTGTTTCCAATCCAACTTTGGAAGATTATATCGCTACTGATGAAGCGACAAGAAAATTAGCTAACGAACTATTATAGATGGAATTTTTAATAAAAGCAGCTCAACTCTTAATGAGTTTATCAATCCTAGTAGTACTACACGAACTGGGACATTTTATACCCGCAAAATTATTTAAAACAAGAGTAGAGAAATTCTACTTGTTTTTTGACCCTTGGTTTTCGGTTGTAAAAAAGAAAATTGGCGATACTGAATATGGAATTGGTTGGCTCCCTCTTGGTGGATATGTAAAAATATCAGGAATGATTGATGAAAGTATGGATAAAGAACGACCTGTCGAGACTTGGCAAACAATAGTTGATGAGTACGTTAATAAAATACCTATAGAATTTAATAGTGATACATTAAAGCCAATTGATAAAGATATTTCTCAGAAGTTAGTATTTGTAGCTGATGAGTATGCTGATCGGTGTAATAGTGAAAATAATAACAACGAATGGACAGATGAACAGAAAAAAGAATTTGCTTTAAAAACGGTGAATGGGTTTAAGCTTTTGAGAGATCAAAGACAGAGTAAATCAGGTATAAAAAGAGTTGAGATAGCTAGCAGGGCATCTGAAGGTGATAAAATTGGGGGGCTAAAGATGCTTTTGTATGAGGCGGCGTTTGATTTTCACCTAAACGCTTTGTTAAAAGGATCTTTAATTTATGCTTCTTCATTAGGGTTAAAGATTAAAGAGGAGGAAAAAGCTGATATGGGGGAAATTGAGCCTGAACCGTGGGAGTTTAGAGCTAAGCCTGCTTGGCAACGATTAATAATTATGCTTGGTGGTGTAACGGTAAATTTACTTTTGGGTATTTTTATTTATTCTATGACTTTGTATGTTTATGGAGATAAGTATTTACCAAACGAAAATTTGGTTGATGGGGTTTGGATGGTTAGTGATATGGCAACCGATCTTGGTTTTGAAAATGGGGATAAATTTGTGGCTGCTGATGGAGAAAAAATAGATCGCTTCTCTGATGTTTTAGAGAAAGTTATTGTTTCCAAAACAATAACGGTTGAAAGAAATGGAGTTGCTACTGATATCACCATGCCAATTGATGTGATTGATCAATTTTTAAATAATGGAAATCAACAATTATTTTACCCAAGAATACCTACGGTTGTTAGTGGTTTTTCGGAAAATTCTAATGCAAAAAAAGCTGGGTTAAAAAAGAAAGATATTCTTGTTGCAATAAATGGAGTTTCATTAACTTATTATGATGAGTTTAAAGATGAATTAGCAAACTATAAATCAGAAGAAATTATAGTTTTAGTTGATAGAGGTGGTGAGGAATTAAATGTAAATGTAAATGTAAATGAGGATGGAATGCTTGGATTTAAACCTGCCAACCTTTCGCTAAAACAACTTGAGGAGTTAGAACTTTATACTCTTGCTTCTCATAAATATGGATTTGCCGCTTCTTTCCCTGCAGGCTATAATAAAGCAATAAAAAAACTAAGTTCATATATCGATCAATTTATGTTGATTTTATCCCCAAGTACAGGAGCTTATAAAGGAATGGGTGGTTTTGGGGCAATTGGCTCTATGTTCCCAGCAACATGGAATTGGGAGGTGTTTTGGAATTTAACGGCTTTCTTATCTTTAATGTTGGCATTTATGAATGTATTACCTATTCCCGCCTTAGATGGTGGGCATGTTGTATTCTTGGTTTACGAAATGATAGTGGGTAAGCCCGCTCCTGAAAAAGTAATGGAATATGCTCAAGTGGTTGGAATGATAATGCTGTTAAGTTTACTTGTTTTTGCTAATGGTAATGATATTTTAAGATTATTTTAATTTTTTTATGTTCTCTCTATTAAATATAAATTTACCTCATGTTTCTGATTTTTTATTAGTGATATTATCATTAGTAATAATTCTGTCTTATTTCTTTAATGTGTACTCTAAAAAATCTGGAGTTCCTTCAGTTTTACTTCTTATTGGAGTAGGTTTAATGGCTGGTTTGGCTACAAACTACTTTGCTCCTTCATTTAAATCAAACAACGAAACAGAATTAGATCTTCTCTTAAAGGTGTTGGGGACATTTGGGCTTATTTTAATTGTTTTGGAAGCTGCTTTAGATTTAAAGCTTTTAAAAGAAAAAATATCGATTATTGTTAAATCTTTATTTGTTGCAATTATTGCCTTGGGAGGAACCTCTATTGTAGGGGCTTGGTTTTTAAGTTATTTCTTTGTTGGAGACATTGGTGTTCTTAATAAGTTTTCTGAATGTCTTTTAATAACAATTCCTCTGTCTGTTTTAAGCTCAGCTATAATCTTGCCTAGTATTGGAATGCTTGAAAATAAAAAAAGGGAGTTTTTAATTTATGAAAGTACTTTTTTTAACTAAATATGATAATCTTGCTGCAAGCTCAAGATTAAGAGCTTATCAGTATAAAAATAAGATGGATTCTTCAAAGTTTGAAGTAGATGTTAAACCTCTACTTAGTACCTTTTATTTAGAAAAAAAGTTTCAAGATAAGCATATAAGTTTTGTTTATTTAGTCTTTCTATTTTTCAAAAGAGTATTTATTTTGTTGAATATTCAAAAATATAATGTAAT
>ENA-OSET01001447-OSET01001447.1-sediment-metagenome-genome-assembly--contig:-NODE-1447-length-24547-cov-10.868369_pt1 | contig 24547 bp, 24 predicted proteins | sample MGYA00237882_ERZ534229 | MGnify/ENA primary metagenome ERZ534229 (study PRJEB26408, sample SAMN06266212) | sediment metagenome | isolation source: Hudson Canyon methane seep mesocosm | place... | reverse complement strand
TAACCACTGGCATTGCTTAAGTGCTGCTGTTTGGTCTGCCCTTCCTGTGGTTCAGGTAATGGCTGTTAGGGTGTTGGAAAGGCTTAAAGATAAAGAGGGCTGGGCCGGCGATTTATATGATCAGCTTTACCTTGAACCTGAAATTCGAGAGTGGGTTGATCACTCTTAGCGCGAATAATTATGCCCTATCATTGGCGTCCTGCCATTATTACTTTGTGACCTATTAACAAGCGTCTTCCTACATCATTATGTTGATTTCATGTTCTTTTAAAGGCCTTGAATAGCTATAAACTGGAAGAGCATAACCTCTAGATCTTATAGAAGATAAAAGTCTTTTAGCTACACGATCATTAATAGCTTAAAGTTAGTTTGTTGACTACTTTAAGGGTAAGGATGAACCACTACGAGGGGGCTAGCCTTATTTAATCGGTTTTAGTCTCCATGGATGTGTTAGTTTGATTAACATCAGGAGCCGGAAGATGATTACTTTAACTAAGAATATGACCTCTGCTGTTTGTGTATTTTTATTATCTTTGTTGCCCGCTATAGTGTATGCAGAGTCATCTGCTGATAGAAGGTCTGATACGTCAGTTGAAACATGGAATAACCAAGATATCGAGTTAGAGCGAGCAATCTTGACTGAGAAAATGAGCCCTACTGCTGCTGGGCCTGCTTCAGCGGAACAACATGGTGCAGTGGTGCAAGAATCAATGCACGGCGAGAGCAATATGGGCAAGGACGATATGGCTATGGGGCACGGGATGAAACAGTATAAAAGTGCTAGCCATTATAAGAGGGAAGTATTTGGGAATGATTGATGATCGCCGAATGAATGCAGCATTTATATGGATATAAGTGTAGGGGGTAGGTGCGGGCATAAGCTCGCAGCCTTATAGAAGATAAAAGTCTTTTGGTTAAATGATCATTAATGGCTTTAGGAGGTTTTGTCGGCTATTTTAAGTGTAGGGATAAACCAATAGAGAGGGATTAACCTTATAGGTGTTGCAACGGGGGGTTATTATGCCTTTTCAGCAATTGATTAATTACTTGAACACGCATCATGCAAAGTACTCTATTGAGGTGCATTCGCCAGCTTATACCGCTCAGGAAGTTGCAGAGAGAAGCCATGTTCATGGTATGAATATGGCCAAGGTGGTGGTACTCAAAATTGAAGGTAAGTTGTCCTTAATTGTTATACCTGCACATTACCATGTGACCTGTGAAGCCCTTGCGGATGAAATAGGTGTTCACTCTGTAGAAATTGCTTCTGAAAAAGAGTTTAAGTCCAGTTTTCCTGATTGTGAATTAGGTGCCATTCCACCATTTGGCGAACTATGGCATATGGATGTATGTATGTCTTCTGATTTTCACCGGGATGAAGATATTGCATTTAATGCCGGTAGCTGGTCTGAGTTAATTCGTATGCCATGTCTTGAGTTTGTGAAGCTTGCCAACCCTGTACTGGTGGAGCAAGGCGCACAAGTTCCAGGCTTAAGTGCGAAGAAGGTATCACAACGTCGTGGGCGAATGGCAATTCATCTCCACTAACTGGTTTAGCCTTAACAGGCTAAGGCGCAAGGGGGGGGATTGACTGCTTATGTAGCTCTGCGTGCGCCTGCGTTAGTTCTGTTGTGGCCATGATGGATTCAGTTTCACTCTCATTTGTCGCTTTATGAAAAAGTAGTTCAAGCCTATCTTTTGTTTCTGGGGTCATTGCGCATTGTTGGCGCTTGTTTGAACGTTTTTTTATTGCTGCTTCTAGTATTTTCATTGTTTGCCCAAAATTAGACTTAATAAGAGTAGATATGCACTTGGTTGGTTGCGCAGTCCGGCACGATTAATCGATTATTATCTGCGTGGAGCAAATAAGGCATCCATAGCTGCCCCGTGTTGGGTTTTGCACCCAATCCTGAAAATGAATCTACAAATACACCTTCATGAGTGAAAGACTTCAATGATCGGTTAACCAGGTCATTAATGAAAATATGTTCTTCAGTAGCCTGAATACTGGTCGGTAGCAGGAAGTTATCGTTATCTTCTCCGTAACCTTGTTTACCAAACTGATAAAGGTACTGTCCTTCGCTATTTAGTACTTGAACACGGTTATTCATTTGGTCTGCGATATACAAACGACCTTGTTGGTCAACAGACACATCTGATGGACCTGAAAACTGACCATCACCGTTCCCTTGTTCACCATATGTATTGATAAACCCAATAATGCCATTTTTTGAAATGCGCCAATGAGCGATTCTATTATTGCCTGAGTCGGCAATGTAAATATCCCCTGTTGCATCATTAACGGTAATACCCTGAGGGTTTTTAAGTTGCCATGGTTCTGAACCGAATCCAGCGAAAAAGCTGAAGTGAACTAAGTCATCCAGATAAGGGTTATATTGCAAAACACTTACAAATCCAGAGAGGTAATTAGTTACCAGAAAAAGTGCTGTGCCGGGGGCTAGTTGACCAGGGATTGAAACACATGGATGGAAAGCATCAATTCCTAATGCTCCAGGCATTAGAGGAAAGAGGCTTTCCGCTTTAGCTTGTGCATCAAGTTTGGGGCTACCCTGACACAAGGAGGCTCGTTTAATTTGATGGTTTGCCCCATCAAGTAACCAGGCATCTTCTCGTTTATTTTTTGGTCTTGTGCTTTGAGGGAGCCAGTTATTAAAAGGAGAGTTTGTAAAAAAGTCCCAGCTTTTCTCCCAAAAGTTTAGGTTATTGGATGCCCAGTTAAACGGATCAAAAGGGTTTTTATAGCCACTAAATACAGACGTGTTATGTGGTGTTGAGCAAGTCTTATCAGGGCGAATAGCCTCAGTAATAGCCGAGGTCACAAAGTAGAGTTGACCAGGGTTGTTACGTGCAGAGCCTGTGATCTGAATAGGCATAGCTAAAGGGGCGTTATCAATAACCGCATATCGGCTGACTGATGCGAGAATGGGGTCTGTAACAATAATGTGGGTTTCGTTATCCGGGTGTGCTAATACTTGAATCGGCGCAAAAAACTCACCAAGGGGAAGCAGTGCTTCGCCATCCATGGAATAGCGATTTATATGATTGGCCGATCCTCCAGGGACATAAAGAATGTTGTTGATGATTGATACATCACGACTTACATCTAGTCCTTCTATCTCAGGTGTGCCTGTGGCCGAAAAGGCTATTCCATTACCCGACAAATCACATCGAACGATATTATAGAACCCAGTGTTTGCAATATATAGTCGACCTTGTTCATCGCTAGAGATACCTTGAGGCCATAATAGTCCTGGGTCTGTTGCTCCGCTTATGGTTTGAATATCGTTAATGAATTCGCCTGACTCAGAAAATATAGCGATGCGTCCTCCACCGTCTTTATTAACAAAAAACTCATCGGCAACGCAAAGTTTTCCTTCGCAAAAAGTGAGGCCATTAGGGCCTTGAAGGTGTTCATGTTGAGGGCCCGTATTACCAAATACATTAATGGCTTTTATGTTTAAATTCTTGGTGTATTGAAGTACTTGTATACGGCGGTTGGCTAAATCTGAAACATATATTAAAGGCTTTTCTGGATGATGAAGTAAGCGAAAAGGCATATTAAATTGCCCCTGTTCTTCTCCAGGCTCACCGTATACTTTCAACACCCTTGTCATGCTTTTATCTAGCACAATAAGGCGGTTGTTAGCTGTATCCGCAAGCCATATACGTTTGTACCTGTCGCTACAAAGTCCTACAGGGGAATTAAATGTAAACTCCGGATGGTCTGCTAGCTTAAAAGGTGTGTGTGGCGTGTTTTCGGTATTATTACGGCCAATACTACTTTGATATTTGATAGTCATTTTTTGAGCCTAGCTTAAGAACTAAGTTCTAGCCAGACAAAGAAACGGTGCGCAACAAAAATTCTACTGAGGAGGCCAGTGGCCCTCATCAACCAGCTCATAGTAAGACTTAACGAGGGACTCCAGAAGCTGTTGTGCGTTTTTAGTTTTCTTGGAAACCACAAAGCGTGCTTCTAATGCTGAAATCCGGTTTTTATTAAGTTCATCAATTTGAATCGACTTAAGCTTATTTTCCATTGGGCCTGAATAATTCAACAAATAGTCACAACGACCATATTTAAGCATATTAACGGCTTGCTCATGACTGAATGAACGGCATTCAACGACTTTATTAATGGGGTTTTGAATGTATTTTATCCAGCCCCCATAGCTATAGCCGTGAAGGGTAATGACTCGTTTTCCGGATAGGTCTTCTTTTGTCTGGATGGGTGTTTTATCACCTAACCAATAGGAATTTAGCTCAATGGTTGAAACAATGGGTTTGCCAATAAACGTGGTGTCGTCAAACTCTGGTAAGGTCGATAGACCTATCCATAAGTCTAGATCCCCTGTTACGATATCGTTAGCCATACGTTTAGTAGGGCGTGAGTGCGCTGTCCATTTATATCCCGCTTTTGGGAGGACCATTTTGGCAAGTTCAATGAGTAATCCTTTTGGATTCCCTAATTCATCGGTAGAAAATACCGGAGGGAATTCGATATACCCCAAGGCAATTTCCTGAGCTTCTGGGGCATCGTTTGCGTTAGCACTAAGAGAAATAGGTGCTAAAACGAGAGCCAGTAATAAGAGATGAAGTGGTTTCATTCGCTTAATCTTTCTCGTGAGATATAGCAAAAAACGATTGTTGCTAGGTTGACGTAGCGTTTTTGGCTAATTAAAACTAATCCATCATTAAAAAGCCTGTTTAAACGAGCATGTTGCTTATCACAAAAGGCCAAGTTGAAAACGGTTCTGTGTTTTCATTATGTGTATCATAACTTGTTATTAATTCTAGATAAAATAAAAATAAATGCAGATTTTCTTTGCTAGTCATCCCTCTCTACATTCGGTATAGGTAATGACTCATCAGGCTTCGGGCTGCTATCGATTTCTTTCACATCTGTTTTTCTGGCAATGTGTGCAATGGCAAAACCTGTATGAATAAATTGATCGAGCGCTAAACCAATAACCTTACCATCAAAGGGGGATGCGATTATATCTTCTTTGTTGCTGATAGGGTCAGCAACTCGGCCGATAATATCACCTTTACTAACATTTTGGCCTACACTGACTTCTGAAATGTAAATGCCTGCGTAATCAGAATTTACCCATGTTGAGATATTGAATGAGGCTTTGGTTTGAGGAAAAAATGAATATTTACGGGTGATTTCCAAATAAGAAACCAGATTTAATATACTTTTTGTTCCTTCTTCAACACCTTTTCTGTCAAACAGGAAGGGGCCGCCAATTTCAAGCGTAACAGCGGGTACGCCAATGTCATTGGCTGCATTTCTCAGCATACCTGCATTACCTTCGCTATGAACAATGGTTAGATCGCTTAGGCCATCTATTATTTTTTTAATAGATTCCAGCTTTAAATTAGCCCTAACCTGAGGCACATTACTGCGGTGCAATGATCCGGTATGAAGGTCAAGCAGTAAGTCACAGCGAGTAATAATCTCATTGAATAAACTATGAGCGACTCTTTGGGCTGTGCTGCCATTCTCTGCCCCGGGGAAAAAACGGTTCAGATCGGATCTGTCAGACAGGTAACGGGCTCTGCGTAAAAATCCATCAAGGTTTACAATAGGCACACCAATAACACTGCCATGCATCTCATTTACATCCAGTGCTTTAAAGACTCTGCGAATGATCTCAATGCCGTTAATTTCATCCCCATGAAGAGTGCTAGTCATACACATCACCGGACCTGGATTAACCCCGTGTTTTATAATGACAGGTGTGTTCCAGTCGAGGCTGTTGAAGTTCTGACCAGAGTTCCAGGGCAGGGTGGTGTCGCCGCCAGGTCGGATTTCTGTATCCATAATAACGAGTGGCTTTTGTGATTCTTTCTCCGGTGTAGCAAGTAGCGCGGTGCTGCACAGTAAAGATGTGGCTGATAAAAAAGCGATAAGGTGTTTTTTCACGAAAAATCCGTAGGGTGCGCCGTGCGCACCGTTTTAGTTAATGACCTTGACTATCTATCCGCTGAGAAATGTTCCAAAGAATACTCAACCCGCTCTTCAGGTGAAGTCGACTTTGGCGCGTGCTCTTCCACCATTTTCAAACGCTTCAATAAGCCTTTATCGTTAGCAATTTGAATCGCTAAACCCGGTCGGGCATTTACTTCAAGAATAAGCGCCCCCAGGTTTTTATCAATAACAATATCGCAACCAAGGTAGCCCATGCCTGTCATTTCATAACATGCAGCAGATAGCGGAAGAATAGCCTCCCAGTGAGGTACCTGTAGTTCTGAGAAGGCACTGCCAGTGTCAGGGTGTTTCTCAATCATTCTGCCATCTTGTACGGCAAAAAGACTACGACCTGTTTTAAGGTCTATACCTACACCTACAGCACCCTGGTGAAGGTTGGCTTTGCCATCAGACTCATGCGTAGAGCAACGCAACATGGCCATAACAGGGTAGCCCTGAAATACGATCATTCTTACGTCTGGCACGCCTTCATAGCTATAAGGTTCAAATACAGGGTCGAAGTTGACCAGTTTTTCAAACATTGCTACGTCTGTTTTTCCCCCCAATGAATGCAGTCCACTGAGAATGTTTGAAATGTGGCGCTTTATATCATTAAAACTAACTTCCATACCTGATGGCTTGTAAAAGGTATCACCTTTACGGTCAGTAATAACCAAAATACCTTTGCCACCAGCACCCTGTGCAGGCTTAACTACAAACTTATCTATCCCTGACAGTATTTTTTCCAGTTGCTTAATTTCAAACTGATACTGTATTGAGCGAATTAATTCAGGCACCGCAATATTGTGTTTCTTTGCGTACTCCTTGGTAATTAATTTGTTATCAACAATAGGGTAAAGTTTACGGGAGTTATAACGAGCAATGTAATCAACATTACGTCGATTCATGCCGATAATGCCGCGTTCTTTTAATAAACTTGGTTTAACAAACAGCATATCGAGCCCCTATTTATCTTTTGCCAAGTCTCTAAAGCGATACAGTTCGGTTAATCGGTAACCGTTGTATTGACCTACAACCAGAGTTATAGCAAGTATTACCAATAGCATTTCCGGAAAGTTAAAAGTAATGTGCTCAATAATTGGGTTAGTCATAGCAACGTAAGCGAGGAGGGCTACAAACAAGCTTCCTCCGCCTTGCATCATCACTTCTTTAGGGCCGTCTTCTTCCCAAATAATAGACATTCTCTCAATAGTCCAGGCTAAGATAATCATTGGGAAAAAGGTTACAGTTAATGCTTGGGTCATGCCTAGTTTGTAACTGATTACACTCATAAAGCCCATGAGACCAATAACGATAATCACCACGGCGGATATTCGTGCCACGAGCAATAAATTCATCCTGCTTAAGTAGCCTCTAATCCAAAGACCTACAGAAACAATACTTAGAAAAATGGCTAGCCCGGCGAGCGGTGTAGTGTCTATAAATGCCAGAGCGATAAGAATAGGCATGAATGTGCCCGAGGTTTTAATGCCGATAATTATTCGTAGTAAAACCACAACCAATGCACCAATGGGTACAAGTAGAATACGTTTGAATGCACTTTGAGACTCAGTGGGCAATGAGTATATTGAGAAATCAATAAATGCACTTTGCTCAACATTACTTTTATCCAGTGCAACTGTTTTGGCGGGCTGGTTGTTTTCTATGGTGGCGAATCGAACTTTTGATTTCACTCCACCTTCAACATCTAAAAGAGATATGCCTCCTCGCTGCCAAATAAAGACATCATCTGGTGTACCTTCTTTACCATTTTTAGGGTTTATAATTGTCCATTGTTCATCGTCATAGATTTCAATTAAATCAATCGCTTTTTGCTTTCTGCGACCGTCTTCTAAAGATATTCCTCTCACCGTACGAGAGGGGATCCCTTCCATACGAAGTAAAATTAATGCCAATTCAGTAACTGATTTTTTCTTAAACTCTGTGGTTACGCCTCTATTGTTGTCTTCTTTTAGTATTTTGAGCTGTTTTACCAGTTCAAGAGTAAAGCTCAGGTTATCTGCAGAACTTGCTTTTATTTCTTCAAGAAAGCTCCTTCCACGGGATTCCTGTTCGGAAGTCAGTGTTATTGAACTTGCTTGATGTTGTATGGGGGGAGCAAGTGAGGGTGATTCTCCATTCTTTACTACATCGAGTTTGTAGTAAATGGTTTGTGGTCCTTGATCTGAGCGTTTTGTCCAGACAGCTCTTCGCTGGCCGTTTTCTTCTTTTACACGAAACCCATATTTCGGTGCTGAAAAGCTTTCAGCTAAAACCGTCATGTTAGATCCATCTTGAGGCAAAATCATTGATACTGTAATAGGTTCGTCCGTTGCCTCGAAGGTTACTTTAGACTCAACCGTCCAGACCTCTTCTGACTGACCTGGCAGCAATGGAAACCCTAGGCTTTGGTTTTTATATAAGGTTAAGCCTATACCGAGAGCGAAGAACATGAAGGCAAGCAGGTATACCTGAGAACGAGAAGACATAATTATTCCTTTAATTATTTAGCAGTGAACTCTTTGCTTACATCTACTATTGCCATATCAGTCAAAAAACTACGACCAATTAATAGGGGGTAAGTAAACTTAGATCGGTCTGTTAGAGTTACTTCACTAGCCATGTCAATAGTGCCCAGCTTTAACTTGAGCTTAACCACATATCTGGCTTGGCTTTCAGATCCGTGGCGTTTAATGTTAACCGTTCGGAATACTGGTTTTTCAAGAGCGACTAGCTTGCCTGTCTCATTATGGATTTCAAACTTAACCCACTTTTTACCGTCGCGTTCAAATTTCTTGATATTCTGCGCATTAATCGATGTGGTTGTTGCACCTGTATCGATACGTGAATTTAGGCTTATTTTATAGTCAGGCAGTTGGACTTCTTCAACCGCACCAATAATAATTTGATCACCTATGTCATTGGCGGAAACCGTTTCAGGGCAATCAGCTTCACTATGTTTTCCCATGCTCTGACAGCCCGTTAATGAAAGCAGGAGCAGTGCCCCGAAGATTGCACTGGCACTTTTTATTGTGATGGTTTTTTTATTAGCCATGACTTGTCTTGCTCCTGCAGAAATTAACGTACTACTTAAGAAACGAGTACTTAAGAGTCGAGTATTTAATGTTAGTCGCACTTATAAATAAAAACAGTTATTTTGGTGGAAATTTCGCCAACAACTTCCCTATAACTTTTTTAATGAGCTTGTCTCGCGTAGCTGTGTCTGGCTCATCATAAGGCAGGCGTTTTTCACCCGTAGCAGTCCAAATTAGCTCTTTATCATCAGGCTCAAGAAAATCTATGGTCATGGTCCCCTCTCTGTAACGGTCAACCATCATTTCTTCTCTGGTAGATGACTCGACTGTCATTCCCACGCCTACCCCTGAGTAGTAACGACCTGCATATCCATAACCTCCACCATATGATTGAAAGTTTGTTGCATAGGTATCATAAACTTGTTGTTGCTCTACGTTTACTGCGCTTTTTGACGCGCCGCTGTAATGAACAAGGAAATCAACCTGCCCTTGTTCTTTCTTTATCATTCCTTTTTTCGCCAGTTGCTGGTCAATCATAAAGCGGATGTTTTGATCTAATAGCTTATCAATTTCCTTTGGGGGTTTTGTTTCATCACCTTCTAGCTCTGTTTTGGCAGTAGTCTCAGTTTTTTGATGCCATCGATAATATTTAAAGTCATTAAAATTGGTGGCCTTGCTGTATTCAGTTTCAATGCTGAGTTTATTGGTGCATGCTGAAACAAGTAGTGCTACTGCCAGAAAAGCAATAGAGTTTATAAATTTCAATTTGTTCTCCTTGTTGTGTTTTTAATTCACTTTGTTGGTTTGTACGCTAAAGTTTAGCTTACTAACCGGTCCATATTGGTTAATATCAAAATAATACTGATAGTACCCAGTAATACTATTCTACGAATGACTCTGCATCTTTTACAGTTAGTACTCATCATTGTTCCTGTTGTATTAAAATGCCTGGCCAAACTTCATATAAAAGCCGTTGTTACCTGATTTTCCGTAAGCTAGATCTATGGCCACAACCATTTTTTCTTCAGGTTTTATCAGATAACGTATGCCAGCACCAGCAGCAGGATACAAGTTACTGCTGTCGTCGCAACTTATGTTGCCACCATAAAGGCAGGCGACACCGGTAAATAGAGTGCCGGTCCATCGTTTGTAGAGAGAGTATCTTTCTTCTATTTCAAGTGATGTCATGTGTGGCGCAAGATACTGTCCTCTGGTGTAACCTCTAAGGTCAACGGATGAGTAGCCACTCGAAGGGGCGTTAGATGTCCATCGACCAGAGAGTTTTAGTGCTAATACATGTTCATTACCGTGTTCAAAAAAAGACTTAAGATGAAGGTTGTAAGTATCGAAGCTGTTATTGCCCCCAAATGACTTTCGGTACGCAAGATTATTAAGCTCAAGAGAGTGGCCTGAAGTGGGAGAGTTTTGGTTGTCTCGACTATCATAGTGAGCGGCAATACCCACACCGACGGAATCAAAGCCAACCAAACCAATCTTGTTTAAAATTTCATCACTAATAACATCGTCACCGGAGATAGTATAGTTAGTGTTGGCGGCTTGAACGCCTACAAATAAATCGCCTTTTGCTCGATGTAAGTACCTTAAAGCAAACATATCTAAGTCATCAGTCGTTGAAACCGGAAGCCCTGATCCAAGAAAGTCTGAATAATCATTTTTAATATTTCCCCCACCGTAAAATGCAGTGAATCTTTGAGAGCCTTTATCAAAATAGGTTCTTGCAAAGGCTCCTCCAACTACTGAGTCGGTTGAACTGTAGCTTCCTGCAATACCAAACATTGAAGCCGGAGACTCATCATCAAAAGAATGAATGTACGCGCCTAAAAAGCCCACAGATGTTCCTAGCTTTGGGTCACTGCTAAATGTAGGGGTGAAAAGCCAAGGTGATGATTTCTCGCTTGCGGTATTGCTTTCTTCAGCCTCGGTACTGGTTTCTGCCAACGAAAGAGGTGAAAAGGATGCAGTAAGAGTGTAAGCAAGAATGCAGCTTAGTTTTTTGAGGTTCGTAAATGTCATATCTGCTCGATCAATCATGGCTGCTCTATTTTAATTATGAGGCTTACGGCAAACAATTTGAGCTACCGCTCTGTCTGGCTGTGTTAGAGTTCCCTCGAACTGGTGCAAAATATCCCAGTCTTTGAAGAGCCTATCTAACTCTCCTGGTTGTAATAAAAAATCAGGGTTGTTCGGACGACCAAATTGTATATTTTCAATGGTAAATGTTTCATAAATAATAATCCCACCGGGTAAAATTGCTTCCAGCAAATAGGGCAATAATGGTCTGTGAAGGTAACGAAAAACCAATGCCGCTGAAAATTGCTTATTCTCAAGAGGGTTAATGTTGGGCTGTTCTAAATCGGTTAGCCATATTTTTCTTTGGCTACTATCGTTGTTTGGTGCCGTGTTTTTTAGTGCAGTTTCTACGATTTGTAATGCATTCTCAGAGCGGTCAGCAAAAATAACAGGCAAACCCTGGTCGGCTAAAAAAAGGCCATTTCTACCTTCACCACAAGCCAAATCAATAATTGGCCCGTTACTAGCGCAGGACTTTAACTCGTTAAAATAGTCATCAATTAATGTCGAATGCATTTTGCTCTCACTTATTAAGTCTTATTTCCTAACCTTTACTGTCTGTATAAGACGTAATTTTACGACGATGAATCACCGAGTAATAACGAATATCTCCCGGTGCATGAGAAATAACCGCAGACATAATTATAATGCTTACTAGCACCAATTGGTTAACCAGCATGTTACCGCCAAGCAGCATTAGCAATGCTAACTTAATATAAATAACGATGCCCCTGATTTGTACTAGCCACAAGAAATTTGAAAGGGCATCAATAGCGACCATTAATATCCCTGTGCTTACTGCCGCATACCAGTACCATACCCAGCTACTAAGTGGCACCTCAAAGAGTATTCCACCAGCAACACCGGAAATACTTAAAATATGAAGTGTACGTAAGCTTATTTTAAGCCAGCGCTTACCCTTAAAGTCTCCTAAAAGGGAGAGCTTTTTAGGAGGTAATGAGTTTGATTGGCTTTTCACTGGGGCGTCCTGTAGTTAACTAATAGAAAAGTTGAATAATAGAAAGGGCAAAGTTTCTATTTGTCATCTGATTCAGCAACAAGTTCATTTACCATCTTTTGCATTTTTGCTCGAACACGGTTGGCTTCATTCCAAAGCTGTTCTTTGCGTTCTTCCTTATCATCTGACAGATCCCACTCAGAGATAGTAGGCTGGTAAAGATAAAATGATACATAGAGCGAATTAACTTTTTTGTACAGAGGCTTGGGAATGTTGAGCAAGCTTGACTGCTTTAACCCATTTTTCATGTTTTTAGGTAACCAATTGAATAATGAATGGTACTTCTCATTCACATTAACTGGCCAGGCCCAGTTTTCTGCTCCTTTTTGTGCTGCAACCAAAACAGGAATGTTGGCTTTGATGGCAAGTTCGATAAAGCGGGGGCTTAAAAACGGTTGTATATCGAGCCCATTACCAAAAAGGCATAGCTCGCCTTCGGGCATCATGAAACAGTCTGTAAAGTCTGACTCGGTTAGAAGGTTAATAGACTCATCAAAATTAAGACCACTCTTTACCTGTGTCATGTAGGAAAATAACTGCTTGGTGCCTGGTATTTGATAAAAACCGCGCCAGGCTATACCAAAGGGCTTACGGTTATAGCCGCTATTTTTTTGAAACTGCTCAACGATGCTTGCGAAACCTGAGAGCGCGCCAACGACTGGGCCATGGCTGACTGCTACGAGTAACTTCGGGTGTTTCTTTAATATTCGACTTAAATCCTGAGATTTTTTCCCAACAACTATTTTATTTATATATAGTTTCTTAAGTAGCTGTACGGGGAAGTTAAACTCGTCAATGGTTCGCATAATGGATCTTTATTCCTTACATGTGAATGTAATTGTTTTAACAACCCAATATTATATATCAAAATGTATAGCTGATCTTGTTAGTAGCGTCTGCAGTACACAACGCGGCACTATTATCTGTTTGATGAGATATAGTCGACGCTATTGGTCACCCACTTAAGGACGTAACAATGCCAGAACCATTAAAAAACGCCTACAACCAACAATATATAACGCGTTTGGCTAAACGTATTAAAAATGCATGGCCAATATTTGATGACTCACTCTTTATCGCGAAAGTACTGGATGATCAGTGGGAAGGTAAAGAGCTGAAAACAAGAATGAAACACATCTCTGTAATGATGCAGGCGTGTTTGCCTCAATCCTTCTCAGAGTCTGTGGACATACTTTTGGCGTCCGCCTCTGACTTTGGCGGGTTTGAAGGTATGTTCTTTCCTGATTATATTGAGCAATTTGGTGCGGAACATTGGGAATTATCAGTGCAGGCCTTGGAGCAACTTACTCAGTACTCAAGTTCAGAGTTTGCTGTTCGACCTATGATTATCCGCGATGCGGCGAGAATGATGGAAACCATGCTGGAGTGGGCATCTCATGATAACTATCATGTGCGCCGCCTCGCCACTGAAGGCTGTCGTCCTAGGCTGCCGTGGGCAATGGCATTGCCAGAGTTTAAGAAGAACCCTTCATTGATTCTGCCAATCCTAGACAAGCTTAAGCAAGACGAGTCGCTTTATGTTAGACGCTCAGTGGCCAATAACCTGAACGATATCGCAAAAGATAATCCTGACATTGTGTTGGATTGGTGTAAGACCAACATAGGGCAGCACCCAGATACAGACTGGATTATTAAACACGGTTGCAGAACCTTATTGAAAAAGGCCTGCCCCGAAACATTAACGTTATTTGGTTATGCTTCAGCCTCTTCCGTAAGTGTTAATGACTTGGCCATTAAAAATGAAAAGTTAACAATTGGTGATGACCTGTACTTTAGTTTTTGTTTGTCCTCAGAAGATAAAGCGCTTTCCAAGTTAAGAGTTGAATATATCATCGACTATGTAAAAGCGAATGGTCGTTGTTCTCCAAAGGTGTTTAAGGTCTCAGAGTCAGTTTATCAGCAGCGTGAACTTGCTTTTGAGCGAAAACATGCTTTTCGTCAGATGAGTACTCGAAAGCACTATCCTGGTGAGCATAAGCTTTTTATTCGAGTTAATGGAGAGGTGAAAAAAACGGTAGATTTTGTGTTGAATGAGTAACTCAATCATCAAGGCTGTTTGCACACGGCTAACTTTAGAATTCGTGTCTATACTTCATGGGTAGCTTACTGCGTGGATAGCTCATGAATTTACTTAATAAAAAGAAAGGTGTTCAGTTATGAAAATCCAACCGCAACAACCTTCTAAAAAAGTACTATTGTTTTTTGTTTTGGCTTTGTCTGTAAGTTATCAAGCCTTAGGTGTCGGCTTTATGATTAACCCCACGTCTCATTTAACAGGAATTGCAAATGCAGGTTCAGCTGTTTATGACGGTAGTACTGCAGCCATAAGCAATAACCCCGCAGCAATGTCGCTAATGAGCCAGAAACAAATTGGGGGTAACTTCTCTGTTGTAGTACCTGATTGGTCGGTAAATGAAGAGTGGGACTGTAGCGCCGAAGGGAATTGTGCAGATAGTAATGTTTCGCCTGTGTCAGTGATCCCAACCGTTGGTTTGATTAGACCAATGGATAATGACTTTACCTGGGGGGTGGGTTTAGGTGCAGTAGCCGGAGCGGGCTTGGACTATGGAAAGAAATTTAAAACGCGCCCCATTATTACCGAAAATACGCTGCAGGTGGTTGAGTTAATGAACTCTATCTCTTGGCGTATGGATGAAAAATGGACCTTTGGTATTGGTGTTGGGGTGCTACATGGTTCTTTTGAACAGAAGCAGGATCTACCTTCGCTGAGCGATACGTCTGTTGATGATATAACCAGTATTGTTGAATTTGTTGGTTTGGCACAGGAGTGCGAGGGGATTCCTGCTGTGGTAGCTGCCTGTCGTGCTGCCGCGCTTGTCAAATCTGGTTTGAATCCAGCAACGGCTGCTGAAACTATTGGAAGTTTAAGCAGTTATATGGGGGGAGAAACGGGTACTACAGTTGACCTTGAAGGCGATGATATAGGTGCAGAAATAACAATTGGTGCAACCTATGAGTTTATCCCGGGTCATCGATTTGGCTTGGCCTATCATTACTTGTCAGATTTTACCTTTGAAGGCAGTGCAAAAATTAATGGGCAGTTATTATCAAGTGAAACGTCTCAGAAACCTCATATGACACTATCGTGGGACATGCCAGAGCGTTTAGTCGTGAGTGGGTCTCATAAAGTGACTAACGACTTAAATTTGTATTGGGATTTTGAACGGGTGTTCTTTGACTCCTTCGAAAGCACAGATTTGCGAATGGATGGTTTTCATACTATGAAAATAGACCGTAACTTCAAAGATGCTAACCGTTATGCTGTAGGCGGTGAGTATGGACTTGATGAGAAAATAACCCTGCAATTAGGTTTTAGCTATGATGAATCGCCTGTGGATGATTCCGATAGAATGGCAGATATTCCGGTTGACGATATTTTTAAAACAGCCTTTGGTGCTATTTACCAAGTGAATGATCAGTTAAATGTTCATGGTTATGTCTCTCTGGAGTTTTTGGGTGATGCGCAGGTTGAGCAATTGGCCAGTATCAATGGTGAAAAACTGGGTGACTCTGTTAAGTTTGATTCTGACGCGACACTTTATGTGTTTGGTGTTAGCTTTGGTTATAAATTTTAGCAAAGAGATAGTAATTAAGTTATCTATTAACTGTAAGTCTATATTTGAGTGAGTGATGTCTGTGTTACGTATGTTAGCACTTTGTGTTTTGTTCGGGTCTACTTTCAATGCGGTAGGTGAGGAGAGTAATCGTCCGTCTTTTTTGATAGGGGTGCCTGATGTTCTTCGTGAATCAGTTCGTGGCTCAACACTCAGTCAACTGGAGTTCTCAATTCGAGCTGCGTATAAGTCTATAGGAATAGGCGTTAAGTTTTTACGTCTCCCGGCCAAACGGTTATCCTACATGACACAAAGTGATAGCCTAGATGCAGATATTATTAGAGTGGAGGAGTTTGGGACGAAATATCCTAATATGCTCAAGGTACCCATCCCATTAGTTTCTGATGAGGTCTATGCTGTGAGTTTAGTCTCTGACAATATAGACCTTAACTCTGAAAGCTATCCACTGTATACCGCTACCTGTCTCAGAGGTATGGTAGTAACCGATGTCTATTGTAATGCAGCTAAGTCAAAGATTGAGGCAAACTCGGTTGAGCAGCTTACTCTGTTACTGGATAACAAACGGGTTCAAGTTGCTTATATCTTCTCGAAAATATTGAAACGAAATGAATTAAAAGGTGAACAGTATAAAATTCACCCTTCATTGGTACGGTTTACGGCTTACCATTTTATTAACAAAAAACATGAGAGTTTGCTTCCAGAATTAACGAGAGCATTTGAGAATGAATTTACAGATATAGATTAATTCATTGACTAAACAAAGTGACCTTTCAGACACATTAGTGTTTAATTAATTCGTGCAGAGATGAACAGCATTAAAAAGATGCTTACATGTTGAATAAATTGATTCTTTCGTGGGCGTTTTTGCCTATTTAAAGTTGGTTTGGGAGTACCGTGTGGCAGAGGAAGTTGTTACATTTCATCGCCAAAGTAAAAATACCCTTCGAGTGCTAATCAAAGGTGATTGGAATATATCCTTTGGTCTACAGAACCCCAGCCGTTTTCTGGCCCACCTTAAATCAAACCCCGAAACATCTCATGTGGAGCTTAACGCCAGTCAGTTAGGTAGTTGGGATAGTTCGTTGGTTAGTTATGTTGTTGCTTTAAATGCGCTTGCAAGAGAGCATCAGTTGTCGCTTAACCTTAGTCAACTACCAGAAGGTATAGTTCGCTTAGTTGCACTGGCAGAAGCTGTTCCTGAGCGTGTGGGCGTGGCTAAGCAAAAGGTAAAGCCAGGATTAATTGAAGATGTAGGGCAATATGCTATTAACCTATATAGCCAGTTCATGGCCTTTGTTACATTTTTTGGTGAGACGATACTTTCCATAGGCCGGTTGGTTAAAGGTAAGGCTGTTTTTAGACGCCAGGATTTTGTTATTTTTTTACAAGATGCAGGGCCTGCATCATTAGGGATTGTGACGATAATTAGTGTGTTGATGGGCATGATTCTGGCGTTTGTGGGAGCTGTTCAGCTAGAAAAGTTTGGCGCAAGTATTTATGTAGCCAGCTTAGTTGGCCTGGCAATGGCTAGAGAAATGGCTGCCATGATGACTGCGATTATTATGTCAGGGCGTACTGGAGCTGCTTATGCTGCCCAACTGGGTAGCATGCAGGTGAATGAAGAGGTTGATGCGCTGAAAACAATGGGGGTATCTCCCGTTGATTTTCTGGTATTGCCCAGGATGTTGGCGCTGGTATTGATGATGCCTCTCCTCACGGTTTATGCAAACTTAATGGGAATACTAGGTGGGGCTTTGGTGAGCATCACAATGCTTGATTTAACCTGGTCTATGTATATTGAACAGATGATTGCCACGGTGCCGTTAAAGCACTTTCTAATAGGTTTATTTAAAAGCCTTATATTTGGAATATTAGTGGCACTGTCTGGTTGTTATATGGGTATGAACTCAGGGCGTAGTGCTAGCGCAGTGGGGCAGGCAACAACCAGTGCTGTAGTATTAGGAATTGTGTTGATTATCGTTTTTGACTCTATCGTAACGATAGTCACGACCATATTGGGGGTTTAATTCATGGACGCTCATATTCGTGTGCGGAATCTGACCATGACCTATGGCGATAAACTGATTCAGCAAAACTTGAGTTTTGACGTTAATCATAATGATATTTTTATCATCATGGGCGGAAGTGGCTGTGGTAAAAGCACCTTACTAAAACATATGATAGGCCTGTACCAACCATCTGAAGGGGAAATATTAGTTGAAGATAACAGCTTATGGGGTGTTTCGGCGCAGCAGCGCCAACAAATGATGCAACACTTTGGAGTTTCCTATCAGGCGGGAGCCCTGGTGAGTTCCTTAACATTGCTTGAAAATGTGGGTATGCCGCTGGAGTTGTATACAAAACTGTTGCCGAAAGAGGTGGCAGAGCTGGCCAGACTGAAGCTCTCAATGGTTGGGCTAGCTGGTTTTGGTGATTATTACCCTTCAGAAATTAGTGGTGGGATGTTGAAGCGAGCAGCATTGGCCAGAGCCATTGCACTTGACCCGGATATTTTGTTTTTTGATGAACCTTCAGCAGGGCTTGACCCAATAAGTGCTCGCCTGTTGGATGATTTGATATTGGAACTGAGTGCGAGCATGAAAGCGACGATTGTTATTGTAACGCATGAGTTAGCGAGTATTTTCGCGATAGGGACAAATTCTGTATTTCTTGATGTAGATACAAAAACCATGTTGACTACAGGTAACCCTAATGAGCTGCTAAAGAGTTGTAATGATGAGAAGGTGCAGCTGTTCTTAAGAAGGGGAGAGCTTGCAAATGTTTAAGGGGGACGTGATATGTCACAGCAAGTAAATGCCAAAACGATCGGCCTGTTTTCTATTGGCGCGATTGCATTTTTTGTATTTGGCATACTGGTATTTGGTTCTGGTGATTGGTTTAAAAATCAGGACCGAATTGAAATGGTCTTCAAAGGCTCTGTTAAGGGCTTGGGCGTTGGCTCATCAATTACTTATCGTGGTGTTCGTATCGGTGAAGTGGAGTCAATTAATATTACTCTCTATGAAGACGACCTTAATGTCAGAGTTGTAGGCTTAATTGTTCAGCAGCAGTCAGACCATAAGTTATTTAAAATCGAAGCTGATCGTGACGCGCTTTTTAAAAAACTCATCAATCAAGGGGTGCGTGCTCAACTGGCTCAGGAGAGTCTAGTGACCGGTCGCCTGCAAATTCAGTTTGAATTTTTTGACGGGTTGGACGGCTATGCTCCATCGAGCCAGTCAGGCTATATTGTTATTCCGACGGTACCCAGTGAAATAGAAATATTTGGTAAAACACTTTCATCTTTGGTTGAAAAATTTGGTGATTTACCGGTTAAGGAGATTTCTGATAACCTTGCCGCAGTAGCTAAAGGACTAAATAGCGTTGTAAATTCAGATGAAGTGAAAAGCTCAATGACTAACCTGTCACAAAGCTTGTTTCATCTGAACAGTTTACTGGCTGAGTTAGACTTGGATAAAGAGGAGATGACTAATGAGTTTATTGCCGCAAGCCGAGCGCTTAAAGGCATGGCGAACTCTGTATCATCGGCAGCAAATAAGAGTGAGCCTCTATTAAAGGGGGCCGAAAACTCGCTTAAAAAGCTCGATAAGCTATTGGCGCAGTCTAGTAAAACGTTAGTTACATATGAAAAACTGGTACAGCCGGGATCGGAGCTCAGTGTTACTTTGATTCAGACCTTGCAGTCATTTGACCGTGCTTCAGAGCAAGTTCGCCAGCTGGCTGAAACATTACAACGTAACCCAGAGTCAATATTAACAGGTAAGCAGCGTTAGTGGTTTATTGATTACAGGTATAACGAGCAAGGATTGAGATGATTATGAAACAAATACGCGTGTTATTCACTACGGCTATATTGCTACTACTTTCAGCTTGTACTGTTACGCCTTCCGCTGAAAGTGAGTTTTATATGCTTTCATCTTCACCCTTACCCCATCGTCAAATTGACTTGAACTCAGAGTTAGTCATTGTAGGCCCTTTAACAATGGCCGATTACCTTAAACGAGCTTCTTTAGTTACACCCATTTCTGGTCATAAGTATGAGGTGTCAAAGTTAGAGCAATGGGCGGGTAACCTTGATAGTGAGTTTCAAACGGCGCTGGTAAAAAATCTGTCAGCTCTAGATGAGCAAAGAGTGTATGTTCGATATCCGAGTTTTTTGAGTACCCAAAGCCATTATAACCTGAGAGTTGATGTACTAAGGTTTGATGCGGGCCTTAATGGGCTGGTAAGATTGGAAGCTTCCTGGGCATTGGTTGATAAAAGTAAAAAAGTACATGCAGGGGGGCATTTTTCTAAAACAAAGCAAGCAGGTTCCAGCATCGAAAGTGTTGTAGCGACGCAAAGTGAATTGCTTAAGCAGCTTTCTCAAGAGGTATTGAAAGCAATGTAGCTGAAGGGATGTTTGATTGTGAACAGAAATAAAGCACTTTTACAGATTGGAAAGTCTATAGAAACAGCTAGAAAATTACGCTGTTATACTCAGGCAGAGCCAGCTGCAAAGCAGCTGGTTAATGAAATGGTTGAGAGCATTGAGAAAACCTGGGAAATCACCTTTTCTGATGCCGGTGTCTCAAATGATGTAATTGACTCTGTTAGGTAGCCTATTTTAGATTCTACTGTCAGCTAATGGAATGGGAATAAATAGTTCATCCAAGCAGACATCCGCAGCAGAATTTTGCGCATTACCGCTACATGGTGAAAATGGTCAGAATAGACCGCAGTCTGACCAAAAGCTCCACCGGGTATTTGTTTTTCATAGTTGGTAAAGTCAGGGTCAGTAATTTTAATAATTACCGGCACACGGCCTGGATGTTTTTCCAGTTCGCTACTAAGCAAGCTTCCTCTGGCCTGCATTTCTCCTTGGGCTAACACCGGTAATACCTGATCAATTTCACCACTAAAAACTTTACCGGGTACTGCATCGAAAGCGACTTCAGCTTCATAACCTTTATTTAAGCGTAGCGTGCTATTTTGACGAAACCAGGCTACATAGTAGTAATCTTCATCGTGAACAAAAACCATCGCGGGGCGAAGTGGCATCGGTACCAGCATCATACCTGAATGCAAAGCCATCTGTGTTACCCAGCCATCGGTGGGGGCGTGTACTACTGTTTCGTCGAGGTCGTACTGAGCGCTGGAAAGCTCAGCGGTAAGCTGGTCTACTAAAGCGACCATTTGGTCAAGGTCGCGCTGTTTGCCTATTTTTCGTCTCATCAATTCCGCAGCTCGCCCCTTATCTATAGTGGCTGCTGTTAAGCGTGCCTGAAGCGCGTCAACCTTGTACTGAAAGGGCTCTGGGTCGAGTTTAAATAGAACCTCACCCTGTTTAACGGGAACGTTAGCGCGTACAGCCACTTCGACTACACGACCCTTAACTGTTGGAATAATAGGCGTAGTACTAAAGTACTCTCGGCTAGTTTCTGAATAAGGGTGATTGTAGTTCATAGTGACAATAAGGGCACCGATTAAAATAATGCCACCAAGCATTGCAGAAGGTACCGTCCACTTATTTAAAGGGATCTTAAAAATTTTAAAAACAGCCGTACTTACAGCAACATAGGTTAGAATTAATAATAAATCCATCAGATATCCTCCTCATTGGTCTTGTTGCTGGTAGGTTCACTGACTTTGCTCTTAGGGTTGCTCTCTATGGCGTCAATACGACTCTGTAATTCATTCATTTGCTGGTGCAAAACTTTCAGTTCACTCTCATTAGCAACATGAGTATTACTACTCTGGCTGAAGCCCCATCCCCGATCCTCTCGATAAAGGGTGGCCCATATCCATAGGAATGGCCAGAGTACATGCAGGGTAAACAAACTGACCCAGCCCGCTACATGTAAGGCATCTTGCTGCGGGTGGTTGCGTTCTTTAGCAATTTCATAGGGGATGTCATGTATTACAATCACACCGTAAAACAGGGTGATTCCAACAAAGAACAACATACCTAAGGCTAAGTAATCGAGCATGAAGAGACCTAATGGGCATATGAGGGTTATTGTGAAGCAGTAGAATAAAGCTCATGTTTATAAAAGTCTATTTTACTTGTTTGTTATGAGAAGTGTTGCAATTTACTGTATATAAACAAGTTTTCTGTTTTAAACAATTATGAAATGAAATGTAGTATCGCCTCAGTTTTATTCTTAAGGACGTGAGGTATTTTATGAAGGCAATATTTTTAGTGGTGGTGGTAGTGGTAGTGGATTAGTAGGAACCGCATACCCCTCGTTAGTCTCAGATAACTTGGGGTTTAGCTGCCCGCTAACAGTAACAGAGGCTATTCATGCAGGTGTAGATTTTGTTGAGTTGAACTGGAATGACGCTAATGAGTATTATTACTCTGAGGGTGCCATCACATAGTGGTCATCAACATAAAACTGGTCTGCACGGCTGTTCTGCCACCACTGCTGCCAAGGCTCTTCATTTATTTGCCCGTCCACTAGAGTATTTGCTTTGAGGGGGGCTATTAAGCTGCCAACAGGCATTAATAAACCATGGGGTGAGCGGCGTTTTATCATTTGGGGCAACAGCTTTGCTGGGTCATCAAGCCCCATACTACCAACCAGTTCGTAAAAGTTTTTCAAGGTATTATGGTGAAAGTTCCTGACTCGCTCCCCTTTGCTTCTAACATCAATTGCCTTTGAACGAGCGGGATCTTGAGTGGCAATGCCGGTGGGACAACGATTGGTATTACAGTGACGAGACTGTACGCAGCCTAAAGCCATCATCATTGTACGGGCGGCATTAACGGTATCAGCGCCTACAGCAATTTTGGCCAGCAGGTCGAAGCTAGATGCGGTTTTTCCTGAGGCGATAATGTTGATTTTATCTCTCAGTCCAACGCCAGTCAGTGCGTTATGCACAAAATAAATACCTTCCATGCACATTAAGCCCAAGCGGTTACTGAACTCTACAGGTGCGGCCCCTGTACCACCTTCCGCACCATCCACGGTAATAAAGTCAGGTGTAATTCCGGTTTCTAGCATAGCCTTACAGAGGCTAAGGAACTCCGCAGGGTTTCCGATACAGAGCTTAAAACCTACGGGTTTACCACCACTAAGTGTGCGTAGCTTTTGTACGAATAATAATAAGGCAATGGGCGTGGTGCACTCAGGGTTCATGGTGGGTGAAATGCAATCTTCATCCATTGAAATATGGCGAATATTGGCGATCTCACGTGTTATTTTTGCTTTGGGCAATACTCCACCATGGCCGGGTTTCGCGCCCTGGCTTAGCTTAATTTCAATCATTTTTATTTGAGGGTTTGAGGCTGTTTTTTCAAAAAGTGTCGGGTTAAAGCGCCCCTCTTTATCACGGCAGCCAAATAGCCCCGTACCAATTTGCCAAACAAGGTCTCCACCATGTTTAAGGTGGTATGGGCTTACGGCACCCTCACCAGTATTGTGGTAGCAATCTGCTTTTTTTGCACCTAGGTTCAGAGCTTCGATGGCATTTGAACTTAAAGCCCCAAAGCTCATGGCAGAAATATTTAAATAAGACGCATCATATGGCTGGGTGCAATCAGGACCACCAATGCGTATGCGCTTTACGTCGTTTTTGATGGTTTTTGGGGCTAGTGAATGCCAAAGGCTGAGGTAGTTTTCTTCTAAAAGGTTACGCTGAGAGCCAAAGGCAATAGTATCGCGTACATTTTTAGCCCTTTGGTAAACTAAAGATCTTTGCTCACGATTAAAAGGGCGCTCTTCGGTATCGTTGGCAATAAAGTACTGCTGAATTTCAACACGATAAGATTCGAGAAAATATCTAATATAGGCCACAACCGGATATAGCCGGTTTAAATTGTGAGAACTAAATTTAAGATCGTAAAAACCTATAACGGTATAACACAAGGTTGAAATAAGTAGAAGAACACTAAAAATACTGCCAGTTTGAATGAGTAAATAGAGAGAGAAGAGGTTTCCCAAGCTGGCTATGAGCCAGTATACGACTTGCATTATGGTCATGACGTTTTCCTTTTTATTGCCGTCACTATAAATGCAACGATACCGTATTAAAAGCTAAAGAAGTGGCCTCTTTTTAAATAACTATGGGAGCGTAGTGATATTTCCTGTCTAAGGAGTTAAATACTTGGCTTTACAAATATTTAAATGTATTTTATTAAAGAATCACTTACTCCGTATTTCCATAAAAATAGATAAAAGAATGGCTCAGACAAATAGCACATTAATATTATTCTTCGTTGCATTAGTTGTTTCTATGTTATCTCAAGCTAGCCATGCAGAGGCTAGTGATAAAAATGTAGACAAGCAACGTGATGGTTGGTATTCACTTACATTCGAAAATGATGCTTTCGGTGTTGTAGAGAAGAGTGATGATGGTTACAGCAATGGTATTGCATTTGCGTGGGGGTATGCCCCAAGCGATACGTTTGCAGATATTGATATGCCAGATTGGATTCGTAGTATCAGTGACTGGACTTATTTAAATGGGAGTGATGACAACAGCTACTCAGTCAATTATGCCGTTATGCAAGGAATGTATACACCCAGTGACTTGGAAGAAGAGGCATTAATTGAAGATGATCGCCCTTATGCAGGTACATTGTTATGGGCCACTCGGATTCATAGTTTTGATTCGCGTGTAGCTAACAGCCTTGGTCTAACATTGGGTGTTGTAGGTCCCGCTTCACTTGCTGAACAAAGTCAAAAAGTAATCCACCAGATCATCGATGCGCGAGAGCCTATGGGGTGGGATAATCAAATAGAAAATGAGCCTGTATTTAGGGTTGATGCTGAAAATATTCTTCGCCTTG
>ENA-OSET01001446-OSET01001446.1-sediment-metagenome-genome-assembly--contig:-NODE-1446-length-24551-cov-12.828961_pt1 | contig 24551 bp, 23 predicted proteins | sample MGYA00237882_ERZ534229 | MGnify/ENA primary metagenome ERZ534229 (study PRJEB26408, sample SAMN06266212) | sediment metagenome | isolation source: Hudson Canyon methane seep mesocosm | place... | reverse complement strand
GCACGCTTAGATTGCGGACGAATTAACATAAAGTAAAACAACACTAACAATACAACCGGAAATGCAAAGTCCATTAACCCAGGTGTTGCAGCAGCTTCGCCCGCAGCCTGTGCAGGAGATATCAAAAAATCCAACATAATTTAAATACTCGTAAGATAAAAAGAAGCGATTATGCCACAGGCATGACCCGCCTTGATAGTTGCCGACAACTTAGTTAGCCCGCATCGCATAAAACTCACGGGTAAATTCAGTCAAGGTACCAGCTTCAATCGCATTGCGAAGATCAGACATTAATGCTTGGTAATAGTGCAGATTATGAATTGTATTTAAACGTGGCCCCAGCATTTCACCAGTCTTATCTAAGTGATTCAAATAAGAACGACTGTAGTTTTTACAGGTATAACAATCACATAGTGGATCGAGAGGCCCTGTATCCAGTTTATATTTACTATTGCGGATTTTCACCACACCATGATGCGTAAATAAATATCCATTGCGGGCATTGCGTGTAGGCATCACACAATCAAACATATCGATGCCTCTGGCAACGGCTTCAACGAGATCTTCCGGACGGCCAACACCCATTAAGTAATGCGGCTTGTCTTGCGGTAAACGTGTCGATAAGAAATCTAAGATACGAATCATATCTTCTTTCGGTTCACCCACAGATAAACCACCAATGGCATAACCATCAAAACCTATTTCAGTTAAACCTTGTAGCGATACTTCACGCAAATGTTCATGCATTCCACCCTGAACAATTCCAAATAAAGCAGAGGGGTTATCACCATGGGCATCCTTACTTCGTTTTGCCCAGCGTAAAGACAATTGCATTGATTTATCCGCAGTACGCTCATCAGCAGGGTAAGGCGTACATTCATCAAAGATCATCACAATATCACTACCAAGATCACGCTGAACCGCCATTGATTCCTCGGGTCCTAAAAATACCTTATTACCATTAATAGGGGATTTAAAATGCACACCTTGTTCGGTAATCTTGCGTAAATCACCTAAGCTGAAAACTTGAAAGCCGCCGGAGTCAGTCAGAATGGGTCCTTGCCACTGCATAAAGTCATGTAAATCACCATGTGCTTTAATCACTTCAGTGCCTGGCCGAAGCATTAGATGAAATGTATTACCTAACACTATTTCAGCACCTGTTTCACTCACTTCTTCTGGCGTCATCGACTTGACTGAACCGTATGTGCCTACGGGCATAAAAGCAGGTGTTTCTATAGTGCCACGATCAAATGTTAATCGTCCTCGACGAGCTTCACCATCTTGCGCTAAAAGGTCAAAATCCATCATCTTTTCCTGAAAAAATATCGGCACAGGATACCATTTTCAAGTCAAACAAGCCGAGTTTACAAAGCAAAAACACCTAACATCAGGTAGGATCTTCTGAAATTATTCTTCAAATATGGATTCCAATATGTCTGATTCTAAAATTATCGTTGCCTTAGACTATCCAACATCAGATGCAGCTTTTGCACTTGCAAAACAACTTGATCCACAACGTTGCCGCCTTAAAATAGGTAAAGAATTATTTACCCGTTCAGGCCCTGCCGCAGTGGAAACCCTTGTCAAACAAGGGTTTGATATTTTTTTAGATCTTAAATATCACGACATTCCCAATACTGTGGCTAAAGCTTGTGCTACGGCGGCTGATCTGGGTGTTTGGATGATGAATGTACACACTCTTGGCGGTGGCGCGATGATGTCTGCTGCCCGCGATGCAATTGGAAACCAAGCTGATCGCCCTTTATTAATAGGTGTCACATTATTGACCAGCATGGATCAGGCGACATTTGATCAAATTGGCTTACAAGGTTCCATTACAGACACCGTATTACGCCTTGCTAAATTGGCGGATGACAGTAACCTTGATGGTGTTGTTTGCTCAGCGCAAGAAGCAACACAACTTCGAGCCGAACGCGGTAATGATTTTCAATTAATCACTCCAGGTATTCGTCCCGCAAATAGTGTACAAGGCGATCAACATCGAACAATGACGCCAGCTGAAGCCTTAGCAGCGGGCAGTAGTTATTTGGTTATCGGTCGCCCAATTACTGCAGCAGAAAATCCGATGGCGGCATTAGAAGCCATTGAACAAAGTCTGCTATAAAAAAAGCCCGCAGTTATAATCTGCAGGCTTTTCTTGAAAGCGCGTTTTTACAACAAATTACACTTTAAATTTAGAGGCAGCTTCTTGTAATTGTGCTGATAAAGCAGACATAGTCTCGACAGCACCAGAGGATTCTCTAGCACCATCGGCAGTATGTTCAGCAATTTGACTGATATTAACAATACCGCGATTAATATCTTCCGCTACTTGTGATTGCTCATTAGCCGCACTTGAAATTGCCGCACTCATTTCATCCATGGTGGTGATCATTGTTGTGATTGTATCTAGCGCAACACTGGCGCTCGCCGCTTTGTCTACACTCATCTTGGCACTTTCACGGCCTTCATTCATTACAGTTACTGCTGCATTGGCACCTGTTTGCAATCGACCCACCATTTCTTCAATTTCATGTGTTGATGATTGTGTTCTTGCAGCTAAAGTACGTACTTCATCCGCTACCACAGCAAAACCTCGACCATGCTCACCTGCACGAGCTGCTTCAATGGCAGCATTTAATGCTAATAAATTTGTTTGTTCAGTAATGCCTCGAATAACATCAACAATCGCACCGATATTACCAATATCAGCCTCTAAACTACTTAATGTTTCCGCTGCTTTTTCTACTTCACCCGCTAAAGAATTAATCGCAGTCATCGCCTCAGTTACCACTTGCTTACCAGCCTGAGCTTCGTTGTCTGCATTACGGGCAGCATCTGCTGTATTTGCAGCTGTTCGTGCAACTTCTTGAACTGACACCGCCATTTCATTCATTGCAGTAGCCACTTGACTGGTTTCAGATTGTTGTTGAAATACGCCATCAGATGTTTGCTTGCTTATTGAGGACATATTATTTGTTGCTGTTTCCAGTTGAGTAACGCCACCCACTAAAGTATGGACAAGGTTAGCCACATTTTTCCGTGCACTGTCTAATTCAAAAGCCATCCAGCTAAAATCACTTTTACCAGCGATTGATACCGGTTTAGTTAAATCGCCTTTTTTAATATTTTGGATACCGCTGACTAAAGTATTAGCTCTTTGCTCACCAAAACGGCCAATTAAATGCGCCATGTAAATCATAATAAAGCTGCCAATAACAACAAAAATGCCCGTAATTTTTAATTGATCTGCAGGTGCAACATCATTTGATCCCAGATACCAACCTAAGCCCGCTAATAAAAACTGACCAAAGATACCTAGCATCGCTACGATATACATTCGCTTTCTTAAAGAATAATTTTCTAACTTAAACATTTCTCTCTCCACTCACTTTATATTATAGTTTTTATTAACGGTTACACACGCACACTCAAACCTATCTCTAGTTCATTCTCATCTATAACTTGATTTTCACGTTCTTTTTCATCAGCGTCCTCATTATCATTCTGAGATGATTGATTTGTCATTGCTGTTGTACTTCCATCATTTTCACTATCTTCAGCTTGTTGTTCTGGACTTTGATCTGACACATTTGCATCAGCCAAATTCATGCCATTCTCTTGAAAACTTTCCCGTAACCTCGGTAAAGCTTGCTCTAGTGCATCACGTGTTGCCGCATGAGCTGCCACAAAAGTAACACTCGCGGTTTGTGAGGCATCGTTATTCATATGTAACTTAACCTCAACAGGACCAAGCCTGGCAGGGTTTAAACGTAATTCTGCTTGTTGAACACCTTCTCTTGCCATCCAAACTACACGGCTACTCAACACCTTGCCCCATGCTTCCGAAGTAACGGATGGTTGCATAGTTAATACTGATTGTCCAACGGCACTCGTTTGTGATGGAGCTGAACTTATAGATGAAGACGGTGCTCCTCCTGCTAGGCTTAACGCAGAGCTAAAGCCACTTGGAGCTTTATCATTCGCGGGTCTTAATGCTAAGGCTTCACTTGCAGATGAATTTAATAATTTAGTCATTTTTTGACGATCACTTAACGGTAACTCAAGTTGTTTCTCACCTGTTAATTGAAACGCTTTTGTCTCCATCGAGCCTGACTTTTGACTCGCATCGCCTGTCTTTTTAACAATGGCATTTAATATATCTGAACGTAGTATAGGAGTTGCCAATAATTTATTTTCAGGCTTGCTCCCATGTTCATCAAGCGTAGTAGCCCCCGTATCTAGTTCATCAGCACTCAACACAGTCACTTCTTTTACTACTGGCCTTTGAGTTGTTGCAACATGTTTATTTGATTTATCTGCTTGAGCTTGTAGCGGTAAAGTCACTTGTGCTCTCTGAGAGTTTGTCGCGGCATTAGCCACAGTTGGAGTGGCTTTAAGCTCTAATTCATCCACTAATTCAGAAGAATCAGTTTCCAACACCTTCGGAGCTGTTAATTCTTCTTTCAATAATGCCTGTTCACTCTTAGCCTTATCACCTGTCGCATCTAAAATAACCAACTCTGGACTAGTATCTTCTAAAACAATTTTTTCACCAGAATGTTCACCACTCTCTTTTAGTGGCAGATCATTGCCGCTTTCATCATCAATATCTTCTGCTTTTGGCTTGTCATCGACTTTATTCTTATCTGTCGGAGTATGATGCTTCGCTACAGGTTCAGACTTAGTCTTTATATCCGGCTTTTTTTCTAGTTGTTCTTTCAATGCAGAAGAAAATGGCTTTGCATCTTGTTTAGATGCCATATCCAGTTGCTCATTAGATGGCTTTTTATCATTTGATACTGTTGTAACTGCCGCCCCAACATTCAATAATTGCTGTCCCATATCCTCTCCCTTCGATGTCAACGTTATGACATTTCATTTCTATTAAAATAGGAGGAAGCAATCAATATGCCAGTATTACTAAAAAGAAGATATGAAGTTAATTTACTCTGGGCTGAATAGTTTACTTAACTTAGGATGCCCATACATACGTTGCCGTCGCGATATTACCTTTACCACTAACTGCGTAATCATCACATAACTGCCGAAGCAACGCTTCACCACGACCACACAAGGCTTTATTTTCCGACAAATCTTGGGCGTATTGCTGATAATCAAAACCATCACCACTATCTTCAACACAAATCTTAAGCTGCCCACCTTGCCCAACAGCTTGATGTTGTAGTGATATTTTAATACTGGCATCAGACAACTCGGCCAGCCGCTGGCCACGTAATTCATAATACTCAGCAAAACCATTTGCACTTTGCTTAATACTCGACTCCAGTTTTAAAACGCCATGCTCAAGCGCATTGCTACACATTTCAGCTAACACAGTATAAATACGTTGCTTATGCTCATGTGGAGCCTGAACTTGCATCAACACATTAACTAACATAGGAACCAAATCAAGGTGTTTTAACACGTCGGCTGAGAAATCAAAACTGGCTTGCCATTGCGCTGCAGGTAGGCTCGACTGAGCTAAATGTTCAAGACAATTAACATCATAATTTTGAATTACAGCAATATCTAACTCAGCTAGTGTTATATCGTCATCTTGTGGGGTGTTTTCAATATGACTTGATATAGCCATTTCCATTTCAGAAAAAGTGCTACCTTGGGCTAATAATTTATCTATTTTGTCTTGCCCCCAAGCGTGGCCTTGTTTATTCTTTGCTTTTATAGCCCCATCAGAACACCAAAAGACTTTATCGCCAGCAGCGACATCAATAAAAACGGTATCTAAATCGGCCTTTTCCATTTTCTGTATACCTAATGGAATATGCTCGGATGTAACACGGTGTTTAATATTTGCTTGGGCATCAAGAACTAATAAGTCAGGTAATCCACCATTCCATACGGCTAACATTTTTCCTTCTTGGTCCAGCTCAAATAAACAGGCTGTACAAAATAAACCTTCAGGTAGAACAAAAAGTAATTTCTTATTTAACTCTTCAATAATATCACTTAAGCCAAACCCTTTGGCAGTCATACCATAGAAAACTTCAGCAACAGGAAGAGCCCCCACCGCAGCGGGTAATCCTCGGCCAATAAAATCACCGGTTAAAAGATTGATACCTCCGGAAGGTCGCGGAGCGCTCAACATTAAATCGCCACACAAATCGCCTATCGCTTGCCCCCACGAAGACAATCCTGGAAGATCATACTGTCCCATTTTGGTGATTTGACTGTATAAATGTTTTGCAACAGCGGAATTTGTTAACTCATCTGAGTTTTGACTCGTACTATCTATATCCATAGCTTAGTAGCATACTAAATCTATCAGAAATTAACTAATTTTAAATAATTTCTGGAAATTGGATATTTCTAGAATATTTTTTATTTCTGCTCGGCAACGAACTAACTCGACTTTAGCACTATCACCGCCCGCATAATCTCGAAGTAATAACAGCATACCTAATGCCGAACTATCCATATAATCTGCCGAAGAGAAGTCTAGGATAAATGTTTTATCACCCGTCACCTCTTCATATGCTTTACGAAAGTCACTTTGTACTGAAAAATCAAAGCGTCCTTGAATTTTAATTGTGTGCTTGCTACCTTCAGTGGAAGTTGAAATACTCATACAGATTAAATCCTTAATATTTTTGTGTTATTTCGAGCTAGTGTAATTGAAGTCACGATTCAGTTCCAATTAAAAAAGCTCAATATCACCTTCATCTAAATCTTGTTGTGAAACAGCCTGATGCTGCACTGAATCAATTTTAGGTTTAAGTGATGCTAATGTTGCTTCTAAGCCGGTCAATAACCCACGGTAGTCATCAATGAGATTCGGGTTCATTCTCGCCACATGGAGGTTTTCTACAAGACCACTTAGTTCTGATACGGCGTCAACTCTACGCGATATATGTGCGAGGAGTTGAGTACACATATCTTCAAACTGCAATGAGGTAACAGCCTGATTAACTAGAACATTGATTTCCTGGCTCGCTTGCTGTGTTTGACTAATAATCTGGTTTGAATGCTGTTCTAATTGTTCCATAGAATTAGACATTTCTGAGACTTGCTGCTTGCCGCTTAAGGCCACATTCATATCAGCAGAAACCACCTTATTAACAATACCTGATGCATCCGAGAGTGTATTTTTAACATCAGAAGTTAAACGACTAATCTCATCGCTAAAATCATCTGATTTTTTTGATAGTTTTCGCACTTCATCAGCAACAACGGCAAACCCGCGGCCTGCTTCACCTGCCCGTGCAGCTTCAATCGCAGCATTCAAAGCTAATAAATTAGTTTGCGACGCAATATCTTTTACATCATCCAGCAGAGCAAATACACTGTTCACTTTTTCTGTCATATCATCTAAGCGATGCATTAAATACATACTGTCTTTACTGGTATTTAATGTTTGATCAACAAAATAAGCTAACAACGTTTCTGTTTCAGTAACAAACCTCCCCATATGACCATCATCATTTTGATGTAATAAATCGTGGAGTAACGCTGCTTGCTGTGTTGTTTGCCCATTCAAGCCTTGAAAACTATCCGTTAATTGAATAATTGCATTTTGAACTAAATCATTAACTTGATCACTCTCATTCCCAATTAATGAAAGTTGTTCTTTTAAATGTGTATGAGCTTCATCATGCATTTCGTGAACGAGATCAGTAAAATCGACTTCAGGCTCAGCCGGCTCGGCAGCTAAGTCAACTTTGGTGCTTTCCGAAAGCAATGTCGGCAAAAAATGCCATGTTGCTGCCGTTATCACACTAAAAATAAGTGCTATATAATTAGACATCCAAAGACTAATACCAGCAAAAGCTAGCGTAATAAGCAGTGGTAGCACTATTTTTTTACTCATTCATAAATCCCACAAAGTATTTCTTTGTTAATAGTTTGATGAGTACTGCAATTACTATGCCTCGAATAGATAAATCACACTATTTTGGTTAGTAAACATCCTTGCTTATGCTAGGCTCATTAATTTAGTAGCAATTTTATTGAGTGGCACTTGTAATTCTGCCGCACCAATTTTTACTGCTTGTCCCGGCATTCCCCATACCACAGAACTTTTTTCATCTTGTACAAAATTGAAGGCACCAGCATCTTTCATTTCAAGCATACCTTTTGCACCATCATCGCCCATACCAGTCAACATAAGTCCAATTGCATTGGCCCCTACATTTTGAGCAATAGATCTGAACAACACATCGACAGATGGCTTATGTCGGCTCACTGGTGGACCATCATTTAACTTACAGTAAAATCGGGCCCCACTGCGCTCAACAATAAGATGTTTATCTCCTGGAGCAATATAAGCATGGCCCGGTAAAATTTGTTGACCATCTTGCGCTTCACACACCTCTATTGCTGACACACCATTAACTCTTTCAGCAAAAGGCCCACTAAATGCCGGTGGAATATGCTGGGTAATAACAATGCCCGGTGAATTTGCCGGCAATAATCTCAAGACATCTTTAACTGCTTCAGTTCCCCCCGTAGAAGAGCCAATAGCAATTATTTTCTCTGTTGTTTTTAAATGAGAAGGAATTGCAGAAGGAGAACGTTTTTCAAGTACTGCATCAGCAGTCAATTTATCTGGCACATCTGGCAATACTGCTTTTTCACGAACTAAGGCATTCACATTAACTAAAGCTGCTGTTTTAACTTTTCCGATAATTTCTTCTGCATAATCACCCAAGGTATTAGATAAATCAATTTTAGGTTTCGCAACAAAATCTACTGCTCCTAACTCTAATGCTTCGAGTGTCACTTGAGCACCTTGCTCTGTGAGCGTTGATACCATTACCACTGGCATCGGATGTAAGCGCATCAGATTCTTTAAAAAGGTAACCCCGTCCATTTTTGGCATTTCAACATCTAAGGTTAAAACATCAGGTTTCAGCTTCTTAATTTTTTCTCGTGCCTGGAAAGGGTCAATAGCGGTACCAATCACTTCAATATCAGGATCAGAATTAAGTACTTCAGACAATAGCTTCCTAACTAAAGCGGAGTCATCTACAACAAGTACATTGATCTTAGCCATTCCCTGCATCCCTTCCTAAAATTTAATCTGGATGCGATTATAGCTATCATTGCGCTTTTTCGAAACTATTTTAATATCTTGTCACTCGTTAAAGGTTAATTAGAATAATTCAATACCACCAGAGTCTGGCTGTACATCCAACTCGTGTTGGTAAGCCTGCTCGCGTTGAATTAATGTTTCGTTGTGCAGTGTTTTTAGCTTTTTAACGCGTAAACGTCCCGTTGCGGGATAATACAAAACTTTTCGTGGATATATATCACCTAAATCTTGACTAAGTATGTCTAAATTTTCAGTTTGAAGATACTCTAATGCAAATTCAATATTTCGAGCGCCAACATCGGACATATTTGCCATAATTCTACCGCCCCCCGTCAACTTAATTTCTAGATTTTTACGGTTACCACCATTTTTCAAAATATCATTAATAAGGTGTTCCATAGCAAAACTACCATAGCGTGTTGCAGAATCCATCCAGTCGTCGCTGGCATGCTCCCCTTTCTGAGGGAGCATGAAGTGATTCATTCCACCAATACCAAACACTTTATCGCGAATACAAGCTGACACACAGGAGCCAAGCGTAGTTGCTACGGCCTCATCGGGCTGTGTTGTGACAAAATATTCACCCGGAAGAATTTTAGCTGCCCACGTACCATGGCTACGATCCCAATAACGGTTCACATGTTTAAAATCAGCTAAACAATCGGGTTGAGGAGGACGCTGACTATTCATTATGAATTCTTCTGATAGATAGTATGTCCAAGCGAGTCAAATCGCGTACACACTTTATACAATGTTTCTGAATGCCCGATAAACAAATGTGCATCTGGAACTAGAATATCAGCATAACGATCAAATAAACCACGTTGTGTATCTTTATCAAAATAAATAACTACGTTGCGGCAGAACATAAGGTCAAACGGTCCTTTCATTGGCCATTCATGCAACAAGTTAAGTCGTTTAAAACTAATCATTTGCTGTAGTTCAGAACTGACTTTGACCATATCTGACTGGTCACCTCGTCCACGCTTAAACCAACGTTTAATTCTACTGTCAGGAATACCTGTTATACGATCTTCACGATAAATACCTGCTTTACCATGAGCAACCACATTGGCATCTAAATCTGTTGCAAGAATCTTGACATCCCAATCATCAAAATCAGGTAAAGCTTCTTTCAATGTCATTGCGATGCTGTACGGTTCTTCTCCAGTTGAACAACCTGCTGACCAAATTCGAAGCCGTTTATTATGGCCTTTCTTTTCAATTAGTTCAGGAATCAAAGTCTCAGCAAGGTATTCAAAGTGATGATTCTCTCGAAAAAATGCAGTTAAGTTTGTCGTAATGGCGTTAATCATGAAGTCTTGCTCTTCTTCATTCCCTGCCTCTAACTCATCACAGAATGCTTCAAAACTACCAAAACCACCCTTACGGATCCGTTTAGATAAACGCCCATAAACCATGTCTTTTTTCTTATCTGTCAGAACAATACCTGTATGTTCTGTTACAAATTGACGGACACGTTCAAAACACGCATCTGTAAAATCAAACTCTCGACTTTCGGCCATATCTATCCTTAAACCTCAGAACGTTACTTGCTCTATCTGGTGTACGACTTACCAAAATAATAAAAGCTGAGATAGGTAATTAATCACCGACCTCAGCTTTAAATTAATCTAACCACATTTTGTGTTTTTAGAATTCATCCCATTCATCATCTTCTGATGTCGCTGGAGCCGCTGGTCTAGGAGCAGGTTTTGATGCTACGGCTTTCTTAACCGCAGGTTTTCTAGCTGCTGTAGGTGAAGCTGTTCTTGTTGGTGTAGCAGGCGCTACTGCTGCTTCCTCACCCACATTAAAGAACTCCATCAATCGCTGCATACTCTTCGCTTGGTCATCTAATGATTCACTTGCAGCAGCCGCTTCTTCTACTAAAGCAGCATTTTGCTGTGTCATTTCATCCATTTGTGTAACAGCTTTATTTACTTGCTCGATACCTTGTGACTGCTCAGCACCCGCTGCTGCAATTTCAGAAATAATATCACCCACCTTCTTCGAGCTGGCAACAATTTCTTCTAATGTTCTACCAGACTCATCCACTAACATTGAGCCTTCTTTCACTTTTTCGCCACTGTCATTAATCAATTCTTTGATTTCTTTGGCAGCAGATGCTGAACGTTGCGCTAAGTTACGCACTTCAGATGCCACCACCGCAAAGCCTCGCCCTTGCTCACCTGCTCGAGCAGCTTCAACCGCAGCATTCAATGCTAATAAATTAGTTTGGAAAGCAATTTCATCAATAACACCAATAATATCTGTTACTTTTTTACTTGACGCACTGATTGCAGACATTGCATCAATCGCTTCTTTTATTACCGAGCCACCTTTTTCAGCTTGCTCACGACTAGAAGATGCTAACTGATTTGCTTGACGTGCATTGTCAGAGTTTTGACGTACGGTGCTCGTCAACTCTTCCATACTTGATGCTGTTTCTTCTAAAGAAGATGCTTGCTGCTCAGTACGTTGGCTTAAATCAACATTACCTTCAGATATTTCAGAGGCAGCCGTTCCTACATTAGCCGCTGATTCATTAATATCTCGCATTGTGGTCGATAAACTGGTGAGAGTTCCAGTCAATGCTTCAGTAAGATCGTTTAATCGACCTTTCCATTCACCTTCAACCTCAATGGTTAAATCTCCTTGTTCTAAACCTTGAGCAATACGGAGAGACTCATCGACTGCACGTTCAAACTCGGACATGATGCTATTCACACCTTTTGAAATAGTTTGAGTAAAGCCTTCTGATTTTTCCACATCAATTCGTGATGCCAACTCTCCATTTACAGCTGCAGCAATCACATTCTCAATATCTGTTTCCGCTGTTTTTTGGTCAGTGATATCTTTCCACTCAACCATATTTCCTATCATCACACCCTCATCATTAAGGATCGCGGTGGCATTTAAATCAAAGTGTAAATCTAATACTTGAATCTGAGTTCTATAAGGAAGTCGGTTTACATCGCCTAAAATCCCCGCCTGAAGCGCTGGATTTTGATGAAAGTCATCAATACAGGTACCAATCACTTTACTCAAATCTAAGCCTGGGAAAAGTTTTCTTAGGTCAGATAGACGGTTAGCCAGCATGGACATCACAGCTGGATTAGCATACGTAATAACACGATTTTCATCACACATCATCAAGGCAGATGTAGCGCCATCGATTGCAGATGAAAGTCTCGCTACCTCTTGTGCTTTTTTAGCATTTTCTTCTTCAGATCTTACCTGGTCAGTAATATCTTTCCACTCAACCATATTACCGTTGTAATTGCCATCGGCATCTACAATTGCTGTCGCAGTTAAATCAAAATGAATATCAAGTAACTGAATTTGATTGTTATAAGGCAAATTAGGTAGGTCAGCTAGAATTCTTCTTTGTAAAGAGGGATCTTTATGAAAATCATCAATACATGTACCCATCACCTTATTTAAATCTAATGCTGGGAATACTTTGCGTAATTCAGTCAGGCGATTAGTCAATAAGCTCATTACAGCAGGATTCGCATAAGTAATAACAAGATCTTTATCACACATCATTAAGGCGGTACTCGATCCATCAACTGCGGCTTGCATCACTGCTAATTGTTGCTCTACTTCTTGCTTGGTAATTGCCATTTCATCTGCCTCCATCGGCTCGTATGCATCTAACATAATTGTTGCTACTGTATTTAAAGTGTTTGCCCATGCCTGTTCTACTTCTGTAGTCCAGAGTTCACCTGCAAACTCTTCCATCACGGTCAATAAGTTCTCTGCCACCATCGGGTACTGTTCAGCTGTCACCCCATAATGCACATGTCGCGCACCTAATCCCGTCAAATAATCTTTTAATACTTCAGGCTTATGCAGGTTTTGTACCAGTAAGACTAAAGATGCCAATAGTTTCTTTTGTTGGCCTTTAACTGAAATACCTTCAAATAAAGGGACTACCTGTGGATATTCATCAAACAGTCGTTGATAAAACCGCTCAGCTAATGCATCACCTTGTGGTGCTAAGGCGGCAAAACTTTCCTCTAATAGTTCACTTTCTGATTTCATCTTTGCCGTTTTTCCTCGTCGTGTTCGTGTTGCTGGTTTAGGTTTAGGCTTAGATCTAGTGCTTGGTGCAGAATCACCCGCATCATCACCGTCTGCTAGCCACGCTAATGGATCATCGCCCATTGGTGTCTTTTTCTCTGCCATCAGCTGGTTCTCCCGTGTAATAAGTCAGCTGCTAGAGACTGATAATCCTCTGCACCTGCACTTGTATTCTTATAATCAAATATTGTTTTTCCAAAACTCGGACATTCCGCCAAAGACACGTTTTCACGAATAGCAGTATCAAAAACCCTAGAGGGAAAATACTTCAATACCCTACTTCTAACTTCTTGCGTCAATCGTCGTCGCATTTGCATTCTTGTCATCACTAACCAAAGCTTTATTTCATGACCGGATAAAGACTCGGCCCGTTTTAATATTTGCATCATGCGAGATAAGCCTTGTAAGGATAAATAATCACCTGATACTGGTATTACTAATTCATCTGCAGCAAACATCGCATTAATTCCTAGCAACCCCGATGAAGGAGGACAATCAATCAAAACATAATCACGCTGTTCCAATGCCGACGCTTCAATCGCAAGACGTAACTTATGGCCTCGACTTGAACCGCCACTCGATACATGTTCAAAATCAGCAAGACGCGTTCCTGCCGGAATAATATCGAGATTATCTCTAGCAGAAATAATGTGTTCATCTAGAGCAACGTCATCAAGTAAGACGTGATCTAATCCCCCTTGGTCATTGCTTAAACCTAAACCGGTAGCCACCTGTCCTTGTGGGTCCATATCTAACAAGGTCACTGTTTTACCTGTCAGAGCCAAAGCATGACCTAGGTTGATGGTTGTTGTTGTTTTCCCCACCCCCCCTTTTTGATTCATGATTGCTATCACCCGGCTCATTTATATTCTAAATATTGGGACTTAACCCAATGCCTCAACACTTAATAAGCGATCAACATTTAAGATCATCATCATGTTTTCATCTAATGATACAAGCCCTTTAATAAACTCAGTGCTCACACTGCCTCCAAAGTCAGGCGTTGGTTTAATCTCTTCAGGTTTCACATTGTGTGCATCAGATACACCATCGACCACAATCCCTACGGTACGCTCAGTCACACCTTCTACTTTTAAGACCACAACAACCGTTGTCGGTGTGTATTCTCTTGCCGGCATATCAAAACGTAATCGTAAATCAACGATAGGAACAATGGTGCCTCGCAAATTGAGTACACCACATAAAAAATGAGGTGAGTTAGGGATATGCGTTACTTGATCCCAACCTTTTATTTCTTGTACCCGAAGAATTTCGACACCATATTCTTCATCTGCTAATAAAAAGCTTAAATATTGTTCCGCACCATCATCCACAGAGGTTATCGACTCGAGTGCATCATTTGCTTGTTGTATTTCAGTCATTATTTTCTCCTCAAGCTGCTTGGTCGTTATTTACAACCAATGCCAGTGATGGTTCTCGGTATAAAGCCATCAAGCCAGGGACATCAAGAATCAATGCCACCGTACCATCACCTAAAATCGTTGCACCAGACACTCCGACTACTTTGCGGTAATTTGTTTCTAAACTTTTAATAACCACTTGTTGCTGTCCCAGTAGATCATCAATAAACAGACCGACTTTTTGGCCTTCGCCTTCAACAATAACTAATAAACCTTCTTCTAAATCTGTTGTCTTAGGCGTCAAATTAAATACGTCATACATACGAATAACAGGCACATATTCATCTCGTAATGGGTAGAGTTCTCCCTTGCCTGAAACACGCTTAATCTCACTTGTTTTAACTTCTAAGGTTTCAATGATAGAAATCAATGGAATAATGTAACTTTCATCCGCCACACGAATGGTTTGACCATCCATAATTGCTAGAGTGAGAGGTAATCGAATAGTGAAAACGGAACCTTCACCCCGTTTTGAAACAACCTCCACCGTTCCACCCAAACTATTAATATTTTTACGAACCACATCCATGCCAACACCACGACCAGATACATCGGTCACAACATCAGCAGTAGAAAAGCCTGGTAAGAAAATAAGATCATGAATTTTTTCAGGGCTTAATATTTCCTCTGCATCCACCAAACCTTTCTCAACCGCTTTCCCTAAAATTTTCTCTTCATTTAGTCCAGCACCGTCATCGTGAATCTCAATGACAATATTGCCACCTTGATGGAATGCTTTAAGTTGTAACAAACCTGTTTCAGACTTACCCGCAGCTAATCGTACTTCTGGTGTTTCCAAGCCATGGTCCAGTGAATTTCGAACCAAATGGACTAATGGATCACCAATTTTTTCCATTACTGTTTTATCTAACTCTGTTTGTTCACCCGTTAGTTTAAGCTCAACCTTTTTACCCATCTTATCGGTCATATCGTGAACTAATCGAGGGAAGCGGTTGAATGCAAAACTAATCGGTAACATTCTGATCCGCATAATGCCTTCTTGCATTTCACGACTATTTCGCTCCAACTGAGCCAAACCATCAATCAATTGAGGTAACATTTCTGGCGTAAAATTATCACCAATTTGACTCAACATAGATTGAGTAATAACAAGTTCACCGACTAAATTGATTAAAGAATCAACCTTGTCCGTTCCTACACGAATAGAGCTTGCTGCTGGTGCAGGTGCTGCTTTAGCTTTTGCGGCAGCTTTAGGTGCTGCAGCGGGTGCAGCCTCTGGTGTTGATATGGCAACTTCTGGTTCAGAAGTAATGCTTGCATCAACCTCAACAACTTCAGGTTCAATCGCTTCTTGTTTTTCAGCTTCTTCAGTAGAGCCACTATCACTCTCTTCTGACATCAGCTCGACAATTTCAAGATCACAATCATCATCAACCCATTCAAAGATTTCAACTACATCTTCTTTTGGAATATCACCTTTTAAGGTTAAATTCCATGCAAGGTAGCTATCTTCGGGTTCTAAGTCAGAAAATGGCGGTAATTTATCATCAAGTACCTCAACACTAAGATCACCTAAACTATCTAGTTCTCTTAACATTCGAACAGGATCATTACCTGTTTGCAGTAAGTGTTGATGAGGTCGGAAAGTAATGAACCAGCCCTGTGATGCGGAACCATCTTCCTCGTCATCTACAGCTACTTCACTGGTAGTTTCAGTAACGTCTTCCGCTACATTATCTTCGCCAGACATCATCGCTTCTAACTTAGTACGCACTTCGGCGATACGTTCATCATCAGTTTCTGTTTTTTGCTGTACCGCTGTCAGCATTTCACGTAAGACATCAACAGACTCTAATAATAGATTTGTCGATTCTCCTGTGACTTCTCGCTGGCCATTACGCATTTCATCCAGCATTGTCTCCATAACATGAGTAAACTCAGATACGGACATAAATCCAAATGTACCGGCCCCCCCTTTTATGGAGTGAGCGGCTCTAAAGATAGTATTAATGGCTTCGACATCTGCCGCACCAACATCAAGGTCAAGAAGACCTCCCTCCATTGCATCGAGACCTTCGAAACTTTCTTCGAAAAATACATCGTGAAATTGTGAAATATCTATACTCATAGCTTGTTCCTACTAAATTTAGAGCGAAACTTCCCTGCAAACATAACGTAAGTTATTGTTTTACCTTAGAAAGAGTAAATTAGCCCAGCACTTTTTTTATCGTAGCTAGCAATTGATCTGGGTTAAATGGTTTGACTAACCAACCCGTTGCACCTGCCGCTCGGCCTTCTTGCTTTTTATCCATTCCAGCCTCAGTTGTTAAAACTAAGATTGGAGTAAAACGGTATGCAGGTAACCCTCGAAGATTCTTTGTTAAGGTTAACCCATCCATTACAGGCATATTCACATCAGTTAACACAAGGTCAAATGATTGTGTTTTTGCAATATTTAATGCCTGCTGTCCATCTGCAGCATCAGTCACGGTATGACCTGCTGCCTTTAATGTGAACGATACCATTTGTCTCATTGAAGCTGAATCATCAACTGCCAAAATTTTTGCCATGGCTACTTTTTCCCCTACTATTTAGTGACACATTTATTTTTAATAATTAATCCATGCTTTCGCATAGCACTATTGGATATTCTCAACAGTATTGTCTTCTATATTCATAACTGATAACAAGCCTAAAAGACGAGCACTTCTTAAAAAAGCATCGCTTGGCTCTTCCCATTTTAAGGTATTCCCTTGTGACGCGGCTTCTTTTGTATAGGCATACATCATTTGTAGTGCTGCTCCATCAATCCGTTCAAGCTGACTTACATCAAAACGAACCGTATTGCCTTCCGCCACTTCAGTGAGTAATTTGGCATAGAGATCTCCAACATCTGCGATACCTAATGCATCACCACACTCAATTACAACTTCAGTATCTGCCATTACCACTTCCTCACCTAAAACTTATTCGCTAAAATATTACGCTGGATAAAGTTACTTTCATTCTTTATCCCATCTAATCCTTAAACTAAAAACGTATAAAATAATCACCATAATCAGCCAAAACATGATTCCAACGCTCACTCAATGTTCCAGGCTTAGCGGCCAATCCTATTCTGGTCATTCTTGCCGCTTTAGGGTTGCCACTTTCTAATCCAAGATACTTATTCTGCCGATAGTCTTGGTTCATAATCACTACTTTATTCCCCGTCATACCTTGTATCCTCTCATTTCATCTTGGTTATTAGTAATTTTAATAACCTTCATATGAGTAGAATAATGCAGAGACCATGCCAGTTAACTACAACTTCATTTGATAAAGAAAATCGCTATGTTCGTCGGTGCCATTGAGTTGTATTACGCTCATCATTATCGCGCTGCTCTTGCTTTGCTTCTTGCTGTACTTCTTCATTTTGATAACGTTCAACTAAAGAGTTCATTGCTTGCTCTTTCATTCGAACTTGCTTCCAAACCATCCGCTGCTGTTCTAACTGGTGATAACGGCTATCCACCTGTTGCTGCTGGGCTCCTATTGCTTGATCGAGTTGAACTAAGAAACCTCGTAACTCAAGCACCTTTTGAGCACTCATTACCAAGGTATCGCCTTGCCTAAATTTAGCAAGGTACTCACCTTTATAGGTGTTTAAATCCTCTAATTGCTGCTTATCCTGCAACCAGGCAGAATTAGCTTCACCTACTTTAGTTAATGCTGCTTCAGTCTCTTTAGCAGCAATATCTACAACAGGTGTTAATCGTTTCGAACGTTTCATATAAACCCAAGTTATTTAAACATGCCGTTTTTAGTTGCGTCATTCTCAATACAGGGCGATATACCCATGATTAATATCCGCCAATGAGTGAAATGGTCATTATATACCCGTAACCATTCAAGTTGCAGGTAACTCTATAAAGTCCGTCATTCCCATGAAAATGGGAATCCAACGATAGTAACTATTTCTACTGCCCATGGATCCCCGCGTTCGCGAGGGTGACAAAATAAAACCTGCATTTTCAATGACTATAGGTATATACCCGTAACCACTCACTCAGCAGCTTTCAAATCAAAAGCTAAAAAGTAGTTTGACCTTGGTTTATGGTCATTGGTGACATTGCACCATTTGCAGGTAACGGCTGTTGCATTGTTTTTTGTAACGTATCGACACTTTGTTGCCAATTAATCGCTTGATTCATACCTTGCTTGATAAGATCTTGTAAGCTTGGATATAAAGCTATCGATTCATCAATTTTAGCATCACTACCTTGAGAGTATGCCCCGATATTAATCAGATCTTGGTTCTGTCGGTATGTTGAAGAGACTTGTTTGAAATTTTGAGCAAATTGTAAATGTTCTGCACTCACAACTTGTGGCATAACACGACTAATAGATGCTTCAACATCAATGGCAGGGTATTGCCCCCCTTCAGCTAAGCGACGTGACAAGACAATATGACCATCCAAAATAGCTCTTGCAGCATCAGCAATAGGATCTTGTTGATCATCACCTTCCGTTAACACCGTATAAATAGCAGTAATTGCACCGCCACCTTCTGGGCCATTACCTGCTCGCTCAACTAATTGAGGTAATAATGAAAAAACAGAAGGTGGATAGCCTTTTGTTGCCGGAGGTTCGCCAATTGCCAAAGCAATTTCACGCTGTGCTTGTGCATAACGCGTTAACGAATCCATCAACAATAATACTTGCTTACCTTGATCTCGAAAGTATTCAGCAATACTGGTACTCAACATCGCACCATGAAGTCGCATTAAAGGAGAATGGTCGGCAGGCGATGCAACAACAACTGCACGCGATAAGCCTTCCTCTCCTAGAATGTCTTCAATAAATTCTTTTACTTCTCGGCCACGCTCACCGATCAATCCCACTACAATTACATCCGCTTCTGTAAACCGCGTCATCATGCCAAGTAATACACTTTTACCCACACCACTACCGGCAAACAAGCCCATTCGTTGGCCACGGCCAACACTTAATAAAGCATTAATGGCTTGCACACCCACATCTAAATGTTCACGGACGGGAGAGCGTGCTAAAGGGTTAACGGGTTCACCGTGTAAAGGAACACGATCTTTAACTTTTAAAGGTCCTTTGCCATCAAGAGGACGACATGCCCCATCAACAACTCTGCCTAATAATTGTTCGCCAACGGGCACCTGAGAATCACTACGTAATGGACGTACTTTTGCATTAGGAACCAAGCCGCGTGTATCACTTGTTGGCATTAGATAGAGTGTCTCACCAGAGAAGCCAACCACTTCAGCTTCGATAACGCTATGACCTGAACCTTGAATTTCACATCGACTACCAATAGGTGCCTGAAAACCAACAGCTTCCAGAGTGAGGCCAACCATTCTAGTCAACCGCCCTTCAACTGATAAAACTTCGGTAGGATCCATATCGAGGCGTTGTTGATATTCTTTTAAACTAGAACGCCAATTATTCGTGCGATTAGCTTGACCTGTTTTTAACTCACTCGGTGCCGTCATCGCTGCGTTCCTCACCTAACAGCTTGTTAATGACACTTGCTAGCCGTGCCTCTACTGTTGCATCAACCGTTGTGTCATCTGTTTCAATTCGAACACCGCCTCGAGTTAGCAAGGGATCTTCAACCCATTGCCAACTGGTGTTATCCGCTTCGATTGATAAACCTGTTTTTACTAATTCAACATCAGCAGGGTGTAGAAATAGTTTTAACTTTCTATCACCAATAGGAAGCACCGCCATTGCCGCACGAACAGCACCAATAACATGTTCAGGTTGTGCTTTTAATTCTCGTCGTACTAATTGCCGGGTCATCGTCATAACTAAAGCAATCAGATCATTTTCAACATCTTGATCCAAATCTGCTAAAGGGGTGTTTAGCGTCGTGATAATCTGTTGTAAAAAATTGACCTGTGTTTGAATTTCTTGCTTAGCAGTCTTTAGTCCAGCTTGATAACCTTCTTTTTGGCCTTTTTCAACCCCTTCTTTATAGCCTTCTTGCTCTGCTTGTTTATGTAATTTTTCAATATCTTGAACGGTTAACATTGATTGCTCATCAACATCGGTCACCGAGACCATTCTTGGTGCTTCCCATTTCTGATAAGCCGCTGAAATCTCATCAGATGAAATAACATCTGCTTGCTCAGTAATTAACTCATCTTTAGACAAGATCTTCACCACCTGCACCGCCTAACTGTATATCACCTTTATCTGACAGTGTTCTTGCTGCCGTTAAAATAATTTTCTGAGCAGTTTCAACATCACTCACTTTAACCGGAGGCATTGCTTCTAAATCATCACGCACCATTTCAGCAGCACGTTGTGACATATTCGATAAGAACTTCTCTTTCAGCCCTTCGTCCGCACCTTTCAATGCCAATGTTAAGTCTTCTGTTTTAATCTCTCTCATGATCGCTTGCATACCGCGATCATCAACATCAATAAGGTTATCAAATACAAACATCAGATCTTGAATACCTTGACCTAAATCAGGCTCAGTTTCTTTAATGGATTCCATAATAGCGGCTTCGACACTACCCTCAACAAAGTTAAGAATATCCGCCGCAGTTTTCATACCTCCCACTGTCAGTGTTTGACCGCCCGAATTACCACTAAACTGTTTTTCTAAAATTTCATTTAATTCTGTTAATGCTGCAGGCTGAACGCCATCTAAGGTCGCGATACGTAATAAAACATTCGCCTGATCACGCTCAGGAAATAATTTTAATACTGCAGCAGATTGGTCTGGTTCTAGGAATGAGCACACAATAGCTATAATTTGTGGATGCTCTAAACGAATAACTTCATAAATCCCGCGTGAATCCATCCATTTTAATTGCTCTAACCCTGAGGTATTTCCACCAGAAAGGATTCTATCTAATAAGTTACCCGCCTTATCTTCACCTAATGCACCCACCAACATTTTTCGTACATAGTCATGAGAACCAATACCTAAACCTGTTTCTTGCTCGACTGTCTGAACAAATGTATCTAATACACCTTGAACTTCTTCTCGTGTCACATTAGATAAGGTCGCCATTGTTTGGCCCACTTTCTGAACTTCTTTGGGGTTCATATGCTTCAGTATTTCTGCAGCTTCAGCTTCCCCTAGTGAGCGTAAAAAAACAGCCGCCCTTTCAGTTCCAGTTAATTTTCTAGCCTCTTCAGCCATTATGCGTCACTCGCAGTCCAATTTTTAACAACCTGTGCTACTAAAGCAGGATCTTGTTGCACTAAGCTACGAACATTATTCATTTGATCTTCCATCTCTGCCGAACCTGTAGTTATTTGAGCTATTTCATCACCTGATACAGCACCAGCAGCCACAGCTTGTTGACCATCTACTCCTGCAGCTCCAGCATTGCCTCCTTGAGCATCACTCACAGGCACTTTATTCATATCTTTAAAGGCAGGTTTAATCACGCCAAATACTAAGAATAACACTAATAAGCCACCTAAGCCTTGTTTTGCTAAATCCCATACCCAAGCTTGTTCCCAAATAGGAAGTTCAGGTAAGGCTTCTGCAGCAACAGGCACAACAAAAGGTGCATTAACTACATTCAAACTATCACCTCGTGCTTTATTAAAACCGATAGCATCCATAACTAATGCATTAATTCGTGTCATTTCACTTTCTGATAATGCAGTTGAAACCACATTACCTTCAGCATCCAGTGTGCGACGTTCATCAACTAATACTGCAACACTTAATCTACGTACAGAGCCTGGTGCTAAACGTGTATGGCTAATCGTACGGTCTAATTCATAATTACGTGTACTACTTTTACTACTACTTCCAGGACGAGAGCTAGTCACGCTACCTTCTTCGCCTGTTGCTACTTCCGGTGCTACGCCGCCACCTGGAGGCTGATTAGATAATGCGCCAGGAACACCTAATGGTCCACTATTTCCAACCCGATTATCTTCTTGAACCTGCTCACTTCGTACAGCAGACAGATCAGGATTATAACGTTCTTGAGTTTGCTCAGTAACAGTAAAATCTACCTCAGCAACCACTTGTGCTCGTACGCCATCCATACCTACAATCGGTGACAAAATATCTTCAATTCGGCGAATATAGCGTTGCTCTAATTTTTGAGAATATTGCATTTGGCTATCACTCATTGCCACGCCTTCTTCTTGATCACCTCGGGTTAATAATTTACCTTTCTGGTCCACAACCGTGACATCTTTACTCGCCATATTAGGCACACTGGATGACACCATGTGTGTAATGGCTGAAACCTGACCTCGGTCCAGATTTCGACCTGCATATAAATTCACCACAATAGAGGCTGTCGGTGCTTTTCGTTCGCGAACAAACACAGACTGTTTTGGTGTTGCCAAATGCACTCGCGCACTCTGAACGTTATAAATCTCAGAAATAGAGCGGGCTAATTCTTCTTCCATTGCTCGTTGATAACGTGCACGCTCAACAAATTGACTGGTACCAAAACCTTGATCTTCATTGAGCATATCCATGCCTTGAGATGAACTTCTAGGCAAGCCTTCAGCAGCTAACTTTAACCGTAAATTTTGCACTTCCGATGCGGGTACTAATAAAGCGCCGGTCGAAGGGTTTAGTTTATAGTCAATTTTTAACTGCTGTAAAATCGATACCACTTCTGATGTTTCAACAGGCTGCATGCCAGAAAATAACACCTGATAATTCGGAGTTTGTGACCAATTTAATACATATCCACCCAGCACAATACTGGCTGCAATCGCTAATAAAAAACCAACTTGCTTCATCACTGGCTGACGCGACATATTAGATTGCATCGCACCTAATGGTGTTGTTGGTAATGGCATCCCTGTAGCAGGGTTCATAGTGGCAGGTACGTTTTCCATAATTGTTTCTTCTTAATTATTTATTGAGCAAAAAAGATATTTTTAACATGTATTGCATGTTTATATTTTCAAACATGTTAAACGCTCATTCTCATTACTTCCTCATAAGCTGCAACTAACTTATTACGAACTTGAACTGTTGCTTGAAAGGCTACTGATGCTTTTTGAGACGCAATCATTGCATCGGCCAAACTGACATTAGGATCGCCCATCTCAAAAGCCGTTTTTAATTGTCCTGCCGCTTGTTGAGTTTCATTGACTTGATTAACAGCAGACTTCATTAAGCCTGAAAAATTAACACTATCAGTACCCTGCACTTGCGTTGAAGGATTCACATTCACCTGTTGAGATGCTTGTGTTTGTGCTGCTCGCATTTGTGTCAGTAATTGATTTGGGTCTATTGCATTAATCATGATTATCTCCGCTAATTCACTTGTTATACAAGCTTATGCAGACTTCTTGCCAACCTTCTCTGGAATCGCCACACCTTCTTCTCTAAATCGAGATAATTTATATCTAAGTGTGCGCTCACTTATCCCTAACTCTTTTGCTGTAGCTCTTCTACTACAATTATTCTTCGCTAATGCATCTAAAATATGGCGCTGTTCATGACTGCGTAAATCATCACTTAAATTACGTTCATCATCGTCTTCGTCATTATTTTGGCTACTACTCACACTCACACCAGGTGACAATGATTCAAACGCTAAATCATTGGCAGTGATTGTATGACCAGCTTGGAGAATTAATGCTCGCTGTAATACATTATCAAGCTCACGTACATTACCTTGCCATTGATGCCCTAATAACGCATTTTGTGCACAGGCACTAAACTCAGGTTGCATACGTTCAGATTGGCGACAATGACGATTAATCAACTGTTGTGATAACGGCATAATGTCATCCGTACGATCTCTTAATGGCAATAACTGAAGTGGGAATACATTTAAACGATAATATAAATCTTCACGAAAACGACCTGCTGTCACTTCATCTCGTAATAATCTATTCGTTGTTGCTAAAACACGTACATCAAGTGATATTAATTTTCGGCCACCAATTCGTTCGACTTCACGTTCTTGTAAAACCCGAAGTAACTTAGCTTGTAAGCCTAAATCCATTTCCGAAATTTCATCTAAGAGGATTGTACCTTGATGTGCTTGTTCAAATTTACC
>ENA-OSET01001445-OSET01001445.1-sediment-metagenome-genome-assembly--contig:-NODE-1445-length-24598-cov-6.083806_pt1 | contig 24598 bp, 19 predicted proteins | sample MGYA00237882_ERZ534229 | MGnify/ENA primary metagenome ERZ534229 (study PRJEB26408, sample SAMN06266212) | sediment metagenome | isolation source: Hudson Canyon methane seep mesocosm | place... | reverse complement strand
GTATTAATAGCCGAAAAAAAATATGAGAAAACTAAAAAACTATTTGAAAAGCAGTTAGTTTCTGAAACTGACTATTCTCAAGAAAAACAAAATTGGCTTAAACAAAAATCTCTCTTTAATGATGCCAAAATTAGCATTAATTTGTATCAATTGGAGTTGAGCGAACTTCAACAAATTTCTATTGAAAATACAATTAATCATGATGAAAATATTGCAAAAATTGAACAAAAAATTACTGAAAAGAGTTTGCTTTTTATAAGTAAAATAAAGGAGTGGAAAAAGGAACATTTGGTTGTTGCAAAGATATCGGGGGATGTCTCGTTTAGCCAAGATTGGAAAAAGAATAATCAGGTCGTTGAAAACACAACTTTACTTAGCATTATTCCAAAAGATCAAAGAATGGGAGCTTGGATGAAAGTATCTGGGTTGGGAGTAGGAAAAATCAAATCAGGTCAGACTGTACAAATTGAACTTGAAAACTATTCTGCCGCGGAATTTGGAACAATTGAAGCTAAAGTAAATTCTATCAACATGATCCCATCAGAAGATGGATATTTGGTTAAGCTAGATATCCCCAAAAACATGAAGTCTAGCCATGGAAAAGTTTTTACAGGTATACCTTACTTGAAAGGTAATGGAAAAATCATCACCCAACCTCGGCGACTATTAACTCGGTTTACTGACAAAATATGGTATTCCGTTGATAAAGCTTTAAAATAAAAATATTGTAATATTCAGCATAAAACAATATTTGATAATATTCATAACTAGATTTATTCAGTGGACTGCTTACTTTGAAGGGGCATAGTTGATTTGGTCGAAAACCAAATATTTACCGAAAAATCTTAAATGTCCTATTCGCACCGTTCAGACAATTAACTTGAGTAAAATTAACGGTTATTTTTTAAGTTTCGATCGTTAATTTTATTTTTTAGACATAAACCTAGAATTAACTTTTAGGTTTATGTCAAATTAAGTAGTTGATTATTTCACCTTTACAAAAAAAAGATGCCACAAGCTGTCATCCAGTTAGAACGATAATACTTCTATTTAGTTTCAAGCCAATTACCTTGTTGTGATCAACCAGGAAAGTAATAACCTGATAGTACGCCAGTCCAATCTGAGATAAATTTCCCTTTACCTTTTGGTTTACTGTTTGTAAAAATTTCAGCAGGGGTTTGATCATTTAGATTAGCGTGAGTTCTTAAATGGTTATACCAAGTTTGAATTATATTTAGCTCTATTTGTAAATTGTTAAGGTAGAAATTTAACCAATCAATTTGTTTGAACTTCGACTTAATAGTTCCAAAGAAGCGCTCTATTCTTCCATTTTGCCAAGGGCAGCAATATCCGATTTTTCATGCTTTATCCCTAACAGTTGTAAGCCCAGTTTCATGAATGAAGATGCAAAACAGTATTCATTACCTGTTCTGATAAACTTAGGAAAACCAAATTGACGGATAGCATTCACCAGTTCAAGCATAATATTTGCAGAATGTTTTGATTTCAGGTGCAGTAGCTTCAAATTTAGACGAGATCCATGATCAACAATCCCCAAAATAACTTGTTGCTTAGTTGATAAATTGACCGTTGATAAATCAACTCCCCAAGTTCGATTAACAGGAATTGAATAAGGGGGTTTATTTTTGATGTCTCGTTTTACCACAGCGAGTTGATATTTATTTGCTTTAAGCTTTTCATAGACAAAAGTTTTACTAACGGATTATCCCTTATTAAAATTTAAACGATTAAAAGTAGCTGCAGTTTTACCACAGCCTTGATTTGGCATAATAGCTTTAAGGTAAATCACCTTTTTACCCACCCATTCTTGTTTCTTGCAGTTTCGAAGCTAAGAACTTCCGTTACTGGGTGTGCTAGCGACTTTGTTATTTTTATTTGATCTATAAAGTTGCGAGTTTTAAAAAACCTAATAAACCAATAGTGGGTGAAATTAAGATAGCTATACCCATCAAAAAATCAGTAATTAAAATCGATCCGAAATTGTCTTCTTTTGGCTAGCTCTTGACCTAAAGAACAATCAGTATCTATGGTCAACTAAGTGCACAAAGTGATCAATTTTTATTATAGGTAAACCTAATGTTATTCAGTGGTCACAGGAAATGTTATTTGGTCATGCAAAAGACTCAGTGGAAAAAATATTTAAAGCACTATAATTTAACCTTTATTTAATTAAAAACTCGTAACATGTACGGGTTTTTTTGTTTAAGGCTAATCGAGCCTAACGCTCTTATTGTTTTGTTTGTTATGATAATTAACAATAATAATAAAAAACTGAGAAAATACTTTGATAGAACAATGGATAGGAACGATTAATGGTTATCTTTGGGGAAGCGTGCTTATCTATTTGCTCACCGGTTGTGGTGTTTGGTTTACTTGGCGATTAAAAGGCATACAAATAACCCGTTTTACCCATATGTTCACTTTGCTTAAGTTGAGCCGAAAAACTGACAGCCAAGGTATCTCTTCCTTTCAAGCATTATGTACTTCACTTGCTGCTCGTGTTGGCACCGGTAATTTAATGGGGGTTGCTGTTGCAATTACCTTAGGTGGCGAAGGGGCTGTTTTTTGGATGTGGCTTATTGCTTTAGTTGGTATGGCGACAGCTTTTGCCGAAAGTGCATTAGGACAACTTTATAAAGAGAAAGACGCCAGCGGAAACTTTCGTGGCGGTCCTGCTTACTATATGAGTAAAGGCTTGAACAACAAAAAGCTGGCAGTTACTTTTTCACTTTGTTTATTTTTTGGCTATGGTTTTGTATTCAGTTCAGTACAAGCCAATTCTATTACCAGCGCTTTTGACGGATCTTTTGGTATCAATCCTTTGTATACTGGCATTGCTATAACAATAGGAACTGCTTTGATTGTTTTTGGTGGTTTGAAAAACATTGCACGCTTTGCTGAAATAACTGTGCCCTTTATGGGACTGGCTTATTTATTGGTTTGCCTAGCTGTAATCTTTTTAAATATTGAAAAAATACCGGCAATCATCAGTGACATATTTGCCTCTGCCTTCGGATTAAAAGAAGCAGGTGGAGGTTTAGTTGGTGCTGCTATTGTGCAAGGCATAAAACGTGGCCTTTATTCTAATGAAGCAGGAATGGGAAGTTCGCCTAATGCAGCTGCAGCAGCTTCACCTCATCCGCCTCATCCAGTGTCTCAAGGTTATATACAAATGCTTGCCGTGTTCTTTGATACGATTGTTATTTGTTCTTGTACCGCTTTTCTTATTTTATTATTTAAAGAAACAGGGAGTGATGCACAAGGAATTCAATTAACTCAGCAAGCGTTATCTTATCAAGTGGGGGCATGGGGTAGCGACTTTATTACTATTGCCATTTTACTGTTTGGTTTTACTTCAATTGTTGCTAATTTTGCTTACGCAGAAAATAATTTGAAATATTTGAATATGGATAACCGACTTGGACATTGGTTCTTACGTTGTGGCTTTTTAGCGATGTTAATCTTTGGTTCTGTTGCTAGTTTACCGCAAGTGATTGCATTAGCTGATTTATCGACAGGTCTTATGACGGTAGTCAATGTTACTGCTTTATTACTATTATCGAAAGTGGTTGTTAGTATTACTCAAGATTATCATCAACAACATAATAGCGGTAAACTACCGACATATGCCCCGAGTGCAAGTGAGCATAGCCGTTTTAATTTAACGAAAGGCATCTGGCAAAAATAGTCTGATGAGATCGCTCTATGTTGTGCTAGAATGCGCGCCTTAAATTTTTGTTTCGTTTTTTGATAATAAGTGGTGATATATGAGTGTTGATGCAATAGGGTTGTCGGCTGAACTATTAAAGGCAGTAAAAGCCTGCGGTTATAAAACGTTGACGCCTGTTCAGCAGCAAGCTATACCACTTATTCGTTCTGGGGTTGATCTATTAGCGAGTGCGCAAACAGGTACGGGTAAAACAGCTGCATTTAGCTTACCTATATTAGATGCCTTAGCTAAAATCCCAACAAATAATAATTCATCTAAAACAATCCGTGCACTTATTTTGACGCCAACGCGAGAGCTAGCTAAGCAAGTCGCTCTTAATGTAGAAGCCTATTGTGAATTTTTACCGCTTAGCTGTGGTGCCGTTTATGGTGGCGTAAATATGCCGCCACAAACTAAAATGTTAAAACAAGGCGTAGATGTACTTGTTGCTACTCCAGGACGTTTACTTGAGCACTTAGTGACTAGAACTGTTGATTTATCGCAGGTTAAATTCCTTGTTTTAGATGAAGCTGACCGCATGTTAGACATGGGGTTCTTAAATGACATTCAGCAACTAATCAGTGTGATTAAGCAAAAGCATCAAACGTTAATGTTCTCTGCAACATTTTCAAACAAAGTTAAAACACTTGCTAAACAAGTTTTAAACACACCAAAAACGTTAGAAGTTTCTCGTCAAAATTCGACATCTGGTAAAGTTAAGCAGTCTGTATATTGGGTTTCAGAAACACGTAAGTGTGAATTGCTATCAGAACTTATTGGCGTGAACAACTGGAAACAAGTACTTGTTTTTGCTGGAACTAAAGAAAGTGCTAACATACTAGCGAAAGAACTAAAGCTTGACGGCATAAAGTCAGCCTTGTGCCACGGTGACAAAACTCAAGGAGCGAGAAACAAAGCATTAGAACAATTCACTGAAGGAAAAGTTCGGGTGCTAGTAGCAACTGATGTTGCTGCACGTGGATTAGATATTCCTGACTTACCTTATGTAGTTAACTTTCACTTGCCTTACCTTGCTGAAGATTATGTGCACAGAATTGGCCGTACAGGTCGTGCTGGAAAGTCAGGTACTGCCATTTCATTGGTTAGCCCTAAAGACGAACAGTTTCTAGAAAACATAGAAGCATTAATCGGTCGTACTTTTGAGCGAACAATTGTTCCTGGTTATGAGCTCGACAGGGCACTGCCAGCACAATACGCAGAAAAAGAAGATAAACCATTAAAGAAAAGTCGTTACAAAGCTACGCAAGAGAAAAACCAATTAATTGCGCGTAAAAAAGAGGAAAATAAACCTTCATCTATACGACGTGCAAAAGTTGCTAAAAAAGCAAAGCCAGCGTCTACAGGAAAGCGTAGATAATTCTTAGCTGATATAGTCTTATGGCACATACCTTAGTTGATATACCATTTGAAAATCGCCACGAATGTTGGTTTTGTGGCGAGCCTTCAGAATTAACGTTTAGCTTTCCGCATCAATATTTTATCGTTTTTGATTGCTCTCATCCGCCTTTATCTGTGCCCAGTTGCCGAGAATGTACTACTTTAGCAAGAAAATCAGAACAACATTCTATTTGGGCTGTTGGAAGCAATGTAAAGCGGTTTCTAACTCAAACATATCAGAAAGATTTAGCCATTGGCATTAACTGGACAAAAGAAGAGTTAGCTAATAGTGAGTTTGAGACAGGAAATTTTGTTGGCTTTCAAAAAAGTGCGTGGCTTATGTATGAAATAGCCAAGCAACGAGTGAATTACCAAGGATGGGATTTATCACTTGAAGGTGTAGAATTAGATGTCGATTTTATTGGCACTGAGTTTATATTTGATGGTGTAACATATCCAAACGTGGATATTGCGATTGATCACTTTATTGAAACCTATGATTTATCATCGTGGGCATTTAAAAAAGCACTTTCTATTGTAGGTTTTGACAAATTCGGCAAAGCGGTAAAATTTTGCCGCTTACTTCTAGGCAGTACACCAGAGCAACAAAGACTAGCGTTACGCTATTTCGAAGAAGATGAAAAACTAGATTAAATCTTCTTTATCTGCTTAAACTAAACTCAGCTTACGACCTTTAAACATTTTATTCTGATAAAGTGCTTTGTCAGCACGTTCAAAAAAGCTCGCTTGGGTATCCATACCGTTCATCATTGTATGGCCTAAACTACAACTCATCTTATAGTTTGACAATAAAGCATCAGACGCCATTGCGATATATATTCGTTGTTCAATGACTATTAATGAATCAATGGTGGCATTCTCTACGATAATTGAAAACTCGTCCCCACCAAAGCGGAATAAACTATCAGAATCACGAACGCTTTCTTTAAGTGCTTGAGCAAAATGTATTAATACTTCATCACCAATATTGTGGCCATAGGTATCGTTAATTACTTTGAACTTATCAAGATCACAAACGATTAAGCCGACTTTACTACGTTGACGATTGGCATGATGCATTGCACGTTTTAATTGTTCATCAAAACTACGACGATTATTCAAAGACGTTAAACCGTCTTGCATCGCTAATTGCATCGCCTCTTGATAATTTAAGGCGTTATTTAAAGGGTGAATTAAATACTGATGTAATTCGTTAAGTATTTTATAGTTAGTGATGCTTATAGGAGAGTTAATTGCGTAAGTTAAAATGCCTACAAATTTTTGATTTAATTTTAATTCAAAAGAGCGTTCATTTCTACCTGTTCTACTGCCTCTTATTGCTGCAGTAATATTACCTTTTTTAAAGCATAATCCTGAAAAATCTACATATTTAGCAGCTTCCATTGCAAAAATATTAAGTAAGCGGTCAAGCTCTAATGAGGTTTGAAGCTGTTCCATTAAAGCTAGTTTTCTATTAGTGTTTTCATGATTAGGGGTGTCGAATACTTTAAAAGCGTTAAATTCGAAAGCCTGATTATCTACTAAGTTTAATGTTTGCATATCATCACCTGATTATTTTATTCAGTAAATAATAAGCAATTTTTGTACCAAATGCATATGTGGAAACGAATGTTTTTAGTGTGTTGATATTAAAGAAAAACTATATTGATACAAATGGGAGTGGTTTTTTGACAAATCAGTATTGGCAAAGAGTTGCCACTGTCAAAATACCCACAATTGCATTAGACTCTATTGTAGGCATAGGTTTTTATTAACTTACTGTAAGTGTAATTTATAAAATAAGGATTTTTTGTGGCAGGTCATTTTGAACTCTTAGCAATTCTATCTAGTGCTGTACTCATCGTTTGGTTATTTCGCCGGTTACATTTACCAGCAATTCTTGCTTATTTAGTTGCAGGAATGCTGGTAGGCGAGCATGGTTTTGCTTTGGCCCAAGATCAAGTTGATTATGATCACTTTGCAGAATTAGGTATTGTTTTTTTACTCTTCACGCTTGGCTTAGAATTTTCATTACCTAAACTCATGGCAATGCGTCATTTAGTACTAGCTGTAGGTAGTTTGCAAGTAGGCATATCGTTAGTGTTTTTTATGGTTGTTGCTCTGTTTTTCGGCCAAACGTATGCCAGCGCCTTGATTATCGGTGGTATTTTAGCACTTTCCTCAACAGCTATTGTCATTCGGCAATTGAGTGAAACAGGTGCTATGAAAAGAAAGTCAGGGCAGCTATCTGTTGCGATCTTGCTTTTTCAAGATGTTGCTGTTGTTCCTCTCTTAATTATTATCCCAATGTTTGCTCAAGAATCTGATACATCAATGGCTGTTGAGCTTTTAATCGCTTTGGTCAAAGGTGTGTTTGTTGTTGCAATATTATTGTTTGCTGGCAAATGGCTTTTACCGCGCTTATTTAATTTAGTCGCGCAAGTAAGAACTGATGAATTGTTTGTACTGACAACTTTATTAGTAACTTTAGTCGCCTCTTCTTTAACGCAATGGTTTGGTCTTTCTATGGCGTTGGGGGCTTTTCTTGCAGGAATGATGCTAGGGGAAAGTCAATATAAACATCAACTTGAAGCAGATATCCGACCTTATCGCGATATTTTACTTGGCCTATTTTTTGTTACTGTTGGTATGAAGCTAGATATTGGTATCGTTTATTCTTCACCCCTCGTTATTGTTGGTCTAATGGTCAGCTTCATGCTTGTTAAAACTATTGTTATCGCTTTTCTTGCTATCCGTGCCGGCGAAGCCTCCAAAGATGCTTGGGCTTCAGGCATCATGCTCGCTCAGATGGGCGAGTTTGGCTTCGTTCTTATTGCATTAGCCAACCAAGTTGAGTTGTTACCGGTTGAAACAGCTTCTATATTATTAGGTGCGGGTGTTTTGAGTATGGCAATAACACCTTACATGATTGATAATGCACGTAAGTGGTCACTTTTACTCAGTAAAGAAGCCCCTATAGAAACCGAACACTTAGCAGAATTACCAGAAAATACGGATTTAAGTGATCATGTTATTATTTGTGGCTTCGGTCGAATAGGGCAAACCGTAAGTCGCTTTTTAAAACAAGAATCTATAAAGTTTGTCGCTATTGATATCGATCCTTTGCGTACGACGAAGGCTAGAGAGGCAGGAGAAAACATTCTTTTTGGTTCTTCAAGACAAACAGAGTTATTAAAAGCCGCGCATTTATCGCAAGCTAAACTTGTCGTTATTGCTTTTGGAGATGACAAACAATCGCTGGATGTTGTTCAGAAGGTTAGGTCATTGTCACCAGACGTTCCTATTCTTGTTCGTACTCGTAATGATGACCAGTTAGATGCATTACAAGAAGCTGGTGCTAACCAAGTGGTTCCTGAGAGCTTAGAAGGTAGTTTGATGCTTGTGTCACAAGTTTTGTCACTAACAGGAGTTCCTTTTTCTCGAATCATGCGACGTGTACAAAAAGAGCGTAAAGATCATTACAGTCATTTACATGGTTTTTTTCAAGGCGAACATACCGATATGAGCCCAGAAGCTATGGACCGTATCGAGTTTGCTAATGCTATTATTTTGACAGAAAATTCTTTTGCAATTGGTCATTCTATTGCCTCTTTGAATTTAACGTCAAAACGAGTCACCGTTGTTGCCCTTCGTCGAAACGAAATTGAGACTGAACAGCCGGATGAAACAACTATTTTACAAGTTCAAGATACACTCATTGTGCGCGGTAAACCTAGAAGAGTAGAACGTGCAGAACGTTTTGTTCAAGAAGGAAACTAGTCAAGTTATAGAGGTTAATCGAGAGAAAGGAACTTTCGTATAGCGGTTTCTTTTTCCATTGCATCTTCAAAGCCAAGTTTTATTAATTCTCGGCAATAATTTTTCTCAAAAAGTAAATAACTCACCATACTTGATTCAGAATCATTGGATATACCAACACTACGTAATAATAAACGTATAGATAAAGGTAAATCAGAAAAATAATCAACAGCCATCGCATTAAAATCATGACTTGGATTAATTAAGAAAGATGAAATAGGTTTTAAGCCCTCTTTATCTTTTTTAAGATGGTCAGGAATCAGCTTTATTGTTTCGTTAATTCTCTCCATTCGTTCAATATCACTGTGTAAAGTATCTGAAAAAATACTATCAAGTAAATGACCTGCAACAGTAGCCGCAGTTGGTGGGTGAGGGTTGTTTACTTTATTATGGATAGGTTCTTTGGGTTGCTCTACACCTATAATAAATAGGTTTTCACCCCCTAAGTGGATTGCTGGACTTAGCGGAGATAGCTGATGAATTGAACCATCACCATAATGCTCTTGGCGAATTTTAATCGACGGAAATACCAATGGGATAGCGGCAGATGCCATTAAATGTTCACTATTAATTTGGCAAGGCTCACCTCGTCGTTTCGCTCTAAACCAAGGTGATATAGATTCTTCTGATTGGTAAAAACTTATTGAGTCACCATTACTATAACTTGAAGCTGTTATAGATACGGCTGATAGAGAACCCCGCAAAATATTCGTATCGATACGTTTAAAATCAACAACCATATTCAACAAATCTCGAAGAGGAGCATTATTCAATAAACTTCGGGCACTTTTATTGGCGTAATCAGCTTGAAAACTTGCAAGCATACCTTTTGCTAAGTGAGAAAAAACTCGCATGCCGTCACTATGATATATTCTGCTGGTATTAATGTTTTTCCAAACCCACTCTAATTTTTTTACACCTAAATGAAAGCATGAAGAGTAACAAGCTAATGCCGTTGTATTTATTGCACCAGCAGAAGTGCCACATATTATAGGGAAGGGGATGCCATGATTTCGTGGTACAAATTTCGAGATTGCAGAAAGTACACCTACTTGATAAGCCGCACGGGCTCCACCACCAGTAAGCACTAAAGCATTCTTACTGTCTTTATAGTTTCTCTTCGATAACATGTAAATCGCAGGTTTATTAGTATAACTTTAGTGTAATCAGTTTTTTAGCGCGGTGCTAGCTTAGTTATATAAAAAAAAGATAAAAAAAAACCTGCATAAGCAGGCTTTTTAAATGACATAGAATTATTATCTAGTAAAACTGTACACTTGGTTTAACAAATAACGGCTACTAAATAATAAGTTTAGCTGCTAACGCGTTTGTTAGCTGCGTCTATCAATGGTTGCGATCCGGCTTGCAATAAAGCTAAGTTAGCTGAAACAACTTTCTTTGGTAATTTTGAAATCATCAAAGAACCTGTTTTAACTGAACCTTTACTTGATGCAAACGCCAACAGATTCTGTCCATTACACTGAATACCTTTGAAGATACTACGAATTTTTAATTTATTCGTTTTTAAGAATGTACGCATGCGTTTTTTGTCGTCAGCAGCAACATACTCACAAACGCTTTGAGCGATGTTTGCAGCTTGTGCTTTCGGCGCCGATACAGCAGACGTCAATGTTAAAATAGTGATGGTAGAAGCTAGTAATAATTTTTTCATTTTAATAACCTTAATAAGTAATATTAGTTAGTAAAGGAAAAAACCACGGGATGTACCTTAAATAACGAGGTGACTCCGCTGTCATAGGATTTAAATTTATAAAATATAAATCCCTTAGACCGGTGGTTTTGCGTAGTACGATTTCGCGCACCTTGCCTTTTCTTTGTCTCTTTTAGTATTGCTAATCGAGAAATAAATTGCAAGACAAATGTGCGATTTTTGTGCGGAATTGTGAGATGGAAGAGAGTTTTCTTGTAAGATTTAAGCTATAAAAAATAATTATATTTCTTATAAATCAGCAGTTAAGTGTTTTATTGTTTTTATTTAATTAGTGTTGTTATTTTTTCATTTAAGCAAAAAAAGTACGAAAAAAAAGAGAGGTAACTCTCTTTTTTGTAAGGTACTCGTAAACGAATGTTGTTTATTTGTTAAAATTTCATTTCAGGAACATTGTTTGGAACAACCAATTCACCTTCTGTAAGCTTTATAATTTCATCAACGCTGACACCTGGTGCTCGTTCTAGTAGGTGAAATTTACCTTCTTTTATTTCGATAAAAGCTAAATCAGTAAGAACTTTCTTAATACAACCTTTACCTGTTAATGGCAGTGTACAATTTGATAAAAGTTTTGAAACGCCATGTTTGGATGCATGTGTCATGGTAACAATAATATTATCTGCACCTGCAACTAAATCCATTGCACCGCCCATACCCTTAATAAGTTTCCCTGGGATCATATAAGAAGCTATATTACCGTTTACATCCACTTCAAAAGCGCCAAGTACGGTTAAGTCAACATGACCACCACGGATCATGGCAAATGATTCTGCACTATCGAATACAGACGCTCCAGTTGCCATGGTTACTGTTTGTTTACCGGCATTAATTAAATCAGCATCAATTTCATCTTCGGTAGGAAATTGTCCCATACCTAATAAGCCATTCTCAGATTGCAGCATGACCTCTATTCCTTCTGGAATATAGTTAGCGACTAAAGTGGGAATTCCTATACCTAAATTAACATAATAACCGTCTTGTAATTCTTGTGCTACGCGTTGTGCTAGCTGTTCTCTTGTTAACGCCATTCTTTAATCTCCGGAATTATTTATGACTGGGCAGTGCGAACAGTTCGTTGTTCAATGCGTTTTTCAAAGGCACCTAAAATAAGGCGATTAACATAGATACCAGGGGTATGGATTTGGTCTGGGTCTAGTTCACCCGGTTCAACGATTTCTTCAACTTCCACAACCGTTATTTTACCTGCCGTTGCAGCCATAGGATTAAAGTTACGGGCGGTTTTTCTGAAAACTAAGTTACCGTATCTGTCAGCTTTCCAGGCTTTTACTATGGCGAAGTCACCCTTGATTGCAGGTTCTAAAATGTACATTCTACCGTCTATTTCGCGTTCTTCTTTGCCTTCAGCTACGGGTGTTCCATAACCTGTTGCAGTAAAAAATGCGGGGATACCAGCGCCTCCAGCACGCATTTTTTCAGCAAGTGTTCCTTGTGGGGTGAGCTCAACTTCTAGCTCGCCATTCATCATTTGACGTTCAAACTCTGCGTTTTCACCAACATATGAAGCGACGATTTTTTTAATTTGGCGATCCTGCAGTAATACACCTAAACCAAAGTCATCAACACCACAGTTATTTGAAACTAATGTTAACTCTTTAGTGCCTTTTCGTTTTATTTCACTGATTAAGTTTTCTGGTATACCACATAAACCAAAGCCGCCTGATATAACGGTCATGCCGTCTTCAAGCCCTGCCATAGCTTCTTCATAGCTTGATACAACTTTGTCAAATCCTGCCATTATTCAATCCTCATTAAATTCTTATTTTATTACTACTTTAATAAAAAATGTGTAAATGCACTTTTTAGATTATATCTATTGATATGTTCTTTTAGGCTAAAGCTTTATCTACATAATATTGTTCTAAACTACTCTTGAGCACGGTACGCGTTCGATACTTTAGATGAAGGTGTTTTACCCAATTTATCACTGATAAACCAACCTGCTTTTACAAGTTTATCTAAATCTATATCGGTTTTTATTTTCAAACCGTTCAGTAAATAAACAACATCTTCTGTAGCAACATTTCCTGAAGCGCCTTTAGCATAAGGGCAACCACCTGAACCAGCAATAGCGCTGTCGATAACAGAAATACCATTTTGTAGAGCGGTGTAAATGTTAGTTAACGCTTGGCCATAAGTATCATGAAAATGAACCGCTAGTTTAGCCTTTGGTACACGGGCGCTGACTGCCTGTAACATCTTCTGTACGCTTAGCGGAGTGCCAACACCAACGGTGTCTCCTAAGGAAATTTCATAGCAGCCCATTTCGTATAACTTTTCAGCAACCAGTGCAACTTGTTCAGGATCAACTTCACCTTCATAAGGGCAACCAACCACGCAAGATACATATCCCCGAACTGGGATGTTTGCTTGTTTAGCTGCTGTCATTATCGGTTCAAAGCGTTCTAGGCTTTCTGCAATTGAGCAGTTGATGTTTTTTTGACTAAACGCTTCAGAAGCTGCACCGAAAATAGCGACTTCACTCGCATTAACAGCCATCGCTGCTTCAAAGCCTTTCATATTGGGTGTAAGTGCAGCGTAGGTAACACCATCCTTACGTATTATTCCATTGAAAACATCACTAGATGTAGCCATTTGAGGAACCCATTTAGGCGAAACAAAGCTACCACTTTCAATGTAATTAATCCCCGCATCTGTAAGAAGATTAATCAACATTATTTTATCTTCTGCACTGATGTGTTGTTTTTCATTCTGCAGACCATCACGAGGTCCAACTTCAACAATTTTGACTTGTTCAGGAAATTCGCTATTTGAGTTTGTACTCATTATGATTCCTCAGGAGTAAATGCAAGTAACTCACTGCCCCCATCTACCATTTCACCTTCAGTATAATATAAGGTTTCAACGATGCCATTCTCTGGTGCCTTAATCGTATGTTCCATTTTCATGGCTTCCATAATCATTAACGCTTGACCTTTAGTGACAATATCGCCAGCGTTAACTAAAACACTTACCATAGTGCCGTTCATTGGAGCGAGAAGACCACCGTGATTATCATCACTATTATTATCTCCACAATCAGGTTTGATATGAACAAAGTTAAACACGCCATTTTGACGATATAGACTTATTTGGTCGCCTGATTTCGACACGTTATGAGCAATAGTTGCTTGGCTACGATAACCGTCAATACTGACATGAAGTGTGTCGCCTTCAATTCTTCCTTGGCAATCAACAGTACGATCGCTAACGGAAATTAAATAGTAACTACCATTACCTTGGCGTTTTTGTTCAATGGTCACTGGATATTCAACATCATTGTGCGCTAATACAACTTGATGAATATGTGCTTCGTTTGATCGCCATGCATTGGTGTTATTCCATGGAGAATATGGATCAGTGGTTGTTGCTGCTTTTTGTTTTGCGTTATTTTCAAGGGCAAGAACTAAATATAGCGCCGCCATCGGTAATTCATCGGCGAGTGTTTGCTTGTCATCATGGAATATTTCACTGTCGTATTTTTCAATAAAACTCGTATCAATATCTTCATTAATGAATGGCTTTGACGTTGCTACATTATAAAGAAAATCAATATTTGTAGTTACACCATTAATTCGATATTCAGACAAGGCCTTTGTTAAACGTTGTAATGCTTTCTCGCGATTTTCATCCCACACAATTAATTTAGCGATCATTGGATCATAAAATACACTTACGTCATCACCTTGGCGAACACCAGTATCAACACGTACATGATCACTTTCCACTGGAGGTTGTAAAAAGTCTAACGTTCCCGTTGCAGGTAAGAAATCATTGTTTGGATCTTCTGCGTAAATACGTGCTTCAAATGCATGACCATTAATAACAAGTTGTTCTTGAGTTTTCGGTAAAACCTCACCAGCCGCAACTCTTAGCTGCCATTCCACGAGATCTTGCCCGCTGATCATCTCAGTGACCGGATGTTCAACCTGCAGGCGCGTGTTCATTTCCATAAAGTAAAAAGAACCGTCAATATCGAGTAAAAATTCAACAGTGCCCGCACCTTGATAACCAATAGCCTGAGCTGACTTTATTGCTGATTCACCCATTGCCGCGCGTAAATCTTCGCTCATACCAAATGCTGGCGCTTCTTCGATGACTTTCTGATGGCGACGTTGAACTGAACAGTCACGCTCGAATAAATAAACGGCATGTCCGTGATTATCACAAAAAACTTGAATTTCTACATGTCGAGGTTGCGTTAAGTATTTTTCAACAAGCATTCTGTCGTCACCAAATGATGACATAGCTTCGCGCTTGGCGGCAGAAAAGCCTTCACTAAATTCAGCTTCACTCCATACTTGACGCATACCTTTACCACCACCACCAGCCGTCGCTTTTAATAACACAGGGTAACCCATATCGTCAGCGGCTTTTTTGATGATACTTTCAGACTGGTCATCTCCATGGTAACCAGGCACTAAAGGTACATTGGCTTTTTCCATGATATTTTTAGCCGCAGACTTTGAACCCATTGCTTCAATAGCAGCCACAGGAGGTCCGATAAATGTGATATTTGCGTCACTACACATACGACAGAAGTCAGCATTTTCTGAGAGAAAACCATAACCTGGATGTATAGCTTGAGCGCCAGTTCGTTTGGCTGCTTCAATTACTTTCTCTGTTAATAAGTAACTTTCTCGAGAGGGTGATGGACCAAGATAAATAGCTTCATCGGCCATATTTACGTGTAATGAATCTGCGTCCGCATCAGAATATACTGCTACTGTTAAAATACCCATTTTACGCGCTGTTTTTATAACGCGGCAGGCGATTTCGCCTCGATTGGCGATAAGAATTTTTGTAAACATTTTGGCCGTTTTAATTTTTATTTGTGACATGTTTTTATCCTTCACTCGTCGGTTCTTTTATCCAGTTTGCAGGGCGTTTTTCAAAAAAAGCCGTTAAGCCTTCTTGTCCTTCATCTGAAACTCGAATTGATGCGATGCGTTCGCTAGTCATACTGAGCAACTCAAGATTAATATCTTGATAAGCAACATCTAATGCTAGCTTTTTTGCTTGGCGAACAGCTTGTGGACCATTATTTAGTAAGGTGATAACCATATTGTTTACGGTGTTTTCTAATTCTTCTAAATTGACAATTTCATCAACTAAACCCAACTGCTGGGCTTTATCAGCAAAAAAACGTTCTGCAGTTTGAAAGTAACGACGGCTAGCTTTTTGGCCAATAGCGTTTACCACGTATGGACTTATCGTCGCTGGAATTAAACCTAACTTTACTTCGCTTAGACAAAAACTTGCCTTATTGCTGGCAATAACAATGTCACAACAACTTGCTAATCCAACGGCACCACCAAAAGCGGCACCTTGAATTTGAGCAATAGTCGTTTGTGGTAAAAAGTTTAACGCGCTTAACATATGAGCGAGGGCATTTGCATCACTCAAATTCTCTTCATATGAGTAACTAGCCATGCGCTTCATCCAACCTAAGTCGGCACCCGCAGAGAAACTTTTACCCGTAGAGGCCAAAATCATCACGTTAATATCGTCACGTTTGGCTAATTCCATAAAAATAACGGTTAATTGTGCGATTATTTTGTCGTCAAAGGCATTGTGTTTGTCAGGATTATTTAACGTCACGGTAGCTACCCCGTAACGATCTACGCTAAATAATACATGTCCTGAGTTTATTTCTTCTAATGCAGTCATTTTATTCTTCCTACATTCTGAAGATACCAAATTTGGTATCCTCAATAGGTTTGTTTAATGAAGCTGAAATAGCTAGGCCTAATACTTGCCGTGTATCAGCTGGGTCGATAATACCGTCGTCCCATAAACGGGCAGAAGCATAATAAGGATGGCCTTGGTGCTCGTAGGTATCAATAATAGGTTGTTTAAAATCAGCCTCTTCTTGCTCGCTCCATTGCTCATTTAATTTTTCTTTTTGATCGCGTTTTACTTGCGCTAAAACACCCGCGGCCTGTTCACCACCCATGACCGAGATTCTAGCGTTTGGCCACATAAATAAGAAACGTGGGTCGTAAGCGCGGCCACACATACCATAGTTACCCGCACCGAAGCTGCCACCAATTAACACTGTAAATTTTGGCACTTGTGCAGTAGCAACAGCAGTAACCATTTTGGCGCCATGTTTTGCTATACCGCCAGCTTCATATTGTTGACCAACCATGAAGCCGGTAATGTTCTGTAAGAAAACGAGTGGGATTTTTCGTTGTGCACAAAGCTCAATAAAGTGAGCGCCTTTTTGTGCAGATTCACCAAAAAGTATGCCGTTATTAGCGACAATGCCAACAGGGTAGCCAAATATACGTGCAAAACCACAAACGAGTGTTGTGCCGTATAGGGCTTTGAATTCATCTAAATTACTTCCATCTACAACACGGGCGATAACTTCACGAATATCAAATGGTTGACGAGAATCTTTTGGGATCACACCATAAACTTCTTGTGAATCGTACGCTGGTTCAACAACTGGTTGAATATTCAATGCAACGGGTTTTACACGATTTAAATTACCAACAATAGTTTGAGCAATTTCTAAAGCATGATGATCATTTTGTGCGTAATGATCTGCAACGCCTGAAGTACGACAATGTATATCTGCACCACCTAAATCTTCAGCACTTACTACTTCACCCGTTGCAGCTTTAACTAATGGAGGCCCAGCTAAGAATATTGTCCCTTGCTCTTTAACAATGATTGATTCGTCTGCCATTGCCGGTACATAAGCACCTCCAGCTGTACAAGAACCCATAACAACCGCAATTTGTGGAATAGCTTGTGCTGACATATTCGCTTGATTAAAGAAAATACGGCCAAAGTGTTCTCTATCAGGAAAAACATCGTCTTGGTTGGGTAAGTTAGCACCACCTGAGTCGACTAAATATATACAAGGTAAGTTGTTTTCTTGTGCGATAGCTTGCGCACGTAAATGTTTTTTAACGGTTAAAGGGAAGTATGTTCCGCCTTTCACTGTTGCATCGTTTGCAACAATAACGCACTCTTGTCCGCCAACGCGGCCAATGCCAGTGATAATACCAGCAGCGGGCACATCTGCATCATAAACTTCATAAGCGGCTAATTGAGATAATTCTAAAAATGGTGAGCCAACATCAAGTAAAGCATTAACACGGTCTCTTGGTAATAATTTACCACGAGATAAATGACGTTCACGACTGCGTTCGCCGCCGCCTAATTTTATTTGTTCAAGCTTCGTTTTAAGGTCGTCAACTTGTACTTGCATATGTGCTGCGTTTTCAATGAATTCAGGACTACGCACATTGATTTTTGAAATTATTTTAGCCACGATATTTGCCTTTATAATGGAGGTTTATCAGTAAGGTCGGTAGTTCAATACAGTAAGTAAATATGAGAGAAATGCGACTATCGCATTTCTCTCTTTATGAAAATAAATACTTGCAGGTTATTAAGGTTATTTAGATTCAGAGAATAATTCGCGACCAATCAACATACGACGAATTTCAGAAGTACCTGCGCCGATTTCATATAATTTAGCATCACGTAATAAACGACCTGCTGGGAATTCATTGATATAACCATTACCCCCAAGTAATTGAATAGCATCTAAAGCCATTTTTGTTGCCAACTCAGCTGAGTATAAAATTACACCAGCCGCATCTTTACGTGTTGTCTCTCCGCGATCTGCCGCTTGAGCACATAAATATGCATAAGACTTAGCTGCATTCATTTGTGTGTACATATCAGCAATCTTACCTTGAATTAATTGGAATTCACCAATTGACTGACCAAACTGTTTACGGTCATGAATATAAGGAACAACTAAATCCATACAAGCATCCATAATACCTAATGGACCGCCTGTTAATACTATACGTTCGTAATCAAGACCAGACATAAGTACACGTACGCCTTTACCTTCTTCACCTAAAATGTTTTCTGCAGGTACTTCACAATCTTGAAAAACCAGTTCACAGGTATTTGAACCACGCATACCTAATTTATCTAATTTCTGATGACGAGAAAAACCAGGGTAGTCACGCTCAACAATAAAAGCGGTAATGCCTTTTGAGCCTGCAGCAGTATCAGTTTTTGCATAAATAACATAAACGTTTGCATCAGGACCATTGGTGATCCACATTTTATTGCCATTTAAAATGTACTTATCGCCTTTTTTGTCAGCTCTAAGTTTCATGCTTACAACGTCTGAACCTGCATTGGGCTCACTCATTGCTAATGCGCCAATATGTTCGCCGCTACAAAGTTTAGGTAAGTATTTAGCTTTTTGCTCATGCGAACCATTTTTGTTTAATTGGTTTAAACAAAGGTTAGACATAGCGCCGTAACTTAAACCTACAGAAGCAGAAGCACGTGAAATTTCTTGCATAGCGACCATGTGTTCTAAATAGCCTAAACCAGAACCACCATATTCTTCGTCAACGGTCATACCTAATAAACCTAAATCACCAAACTTTCGCCATAACTCGTTAGGAAATTCATTATCAATATCTATTTGCGCTGCACGTGGAGCAATTTCGTCACGGGCAAATGAATTTACCGTGTCACGGATCATTTCAACTGTTTCGCCTAGATTAAAGTTTAATGATGAAAACGTAGAAATCATGTTATTTCCTTAGCTTATATAAGCTACTTAAAGTTATTGGTTATGTATTTTTATTTTCGATAGCTGCAAGTGTTGTTAAACAGCTTTCTTCTAAATTTGTTAATTCCATCAGTACAACTTTGATATCATCGAGTTGTAGATGTAAGTGTGATTTTTTTTGTTCGATGATATCCATCATTAATTTCAGCTGACTAGCACTGGTATTATCTAAATCATATAGTTCAAAGATACGTCCAGTTTCCGCTAATGAAAAACCTAAGCGTTTACCGCGTAGAATTAACTTTAGTCTAACTTTGTCTCTTTGGTTATAAATTCGTGTTTGCCCTTTTCGTGTGGGAGCAAGCAAGCCTTGATCTTCGTAAAAACGAATACTTCTAGTCGTTATATCGAACTCTTTAGAAAGATCACTGATTGAAAAAGTCTGTGCTTTAGATTTGGGCATGAATAACTCACTATTTATATTATACACTCACCTTACAGGAAGTTTACGTAAACGTAAAGTTAGACATTTTTCTATAGACTAAGAAGGCATATGTATTTAATCATTTACAAGTACATGGACATTTTCCAATACATAATTATGCTTTTCACAATAGTTACCATTAAAGTTTACGTTGGCGTAAACGTCAAATATAAGTTAAAGTATTGCTCATTAATTTATCCCTTTTTATTTTTATGTTGGAGAGCTTCAATGTCTACTACAGATCCTATTGTTATTGTTTCAGCGTCTAGAACCCCTATGGGTGGTTTTATGGGCGGACTATCTGCTGTTACTTCACCTGATTTAGGTGCAACGGCTATACGTGGTGCACTTGCTGCTGCAAATATCGCTAACGATCAAGTTGACGAAGTGATCATGGGTTGTGTTCTTCCTGCTGGTTTGAAACAAGCGCCGGCTCGTCAAGCAGCATTAGCAGCTGACTTATCGTTATCAACAGTTTGTACCACAATTAACAAAGTCTGTGGTTCAGGTATGAAAGCGGCAATGCAAGCGCATGATTCATTAATGGCGGGTTCTATTGATGTTGCTGTTGCTGGCGGAATGGAAAGTATGACTAACGCTCCACATCTTTTACCTAAAGGGCGAAGCGGTATTAAAATGGGACATGGTCAAATACTTGATCACATGATGACTGACGGTTTAGAAAATGCTTATGACGGTATTGCTATGGGTTGTTTCGCACAAGAAACTGCTGATGACGCTGGTTTTACCCGTGAAGACATGGATGAATACGCAATTCGTTCATTATCTCGTGCAAATGCAGCAATTGCTGCTGGCGCTTTTGAAAATGAAATATCACCGGTAACTATTAAATCGCGTCGTGGTGATTCAATATTCGCTATCGATGAACAACCAGGTAACGCACGTCCAGATAAAATACCTTCACTACGTGCTGCTTTTAAAAGAGACGGTACAATTACTGCTGCAAACTCTAGTTCAATTTCAGACGGCGCCGCTGCATTAGTGATGATGAAGCAATCAGAAGCAGAAAAACGTGGTTTAACACCTTTATGTAAAGTTGTTGCTCATGCAACACATGCACAAAAACCAGAAGAGTTTACGGTTGCTCCTGTTGGCGCTATGAATAAAGTTTTAGCAAAAGCGAATTGGACAGCAGCAGACGTTGATTTATGGGAGATTAACGAAGCATTCGCTATGGTTACCATGTTAGCGATTAAAGAATTAGCGTTAGATGTTGAAAAAGTAAATGTAAATGGTGGCGCATGTGCATTGGGTCATCCTTTAGGTGCTAGTGGTGCTCGCATCATGGTTACTTTAGTGCATGCATTGAAAAACAAAGGCTTATCAAAAGGTTTAGCATCACTTTGTATTGGTGGTGGGGAAGCGACTGCAATTGCGGTTGAAATGATGTAATAACAATATTCATATGTACAACATAAAAGCCGCATTAAGCGGTTTTTTTGTCACCTTCATGTAAAGCTTGTAAAGCTTGTTAAATTATAATTAATTGCTATTATCGATTATCGCGTTATTTTGGAATACGGCATGTTATGAACATTAGCTTCCAGCAAATACGTAACATGTTGCTTGTTACTGTGCTTTTCATTAGTTTTTCAACTTTTTCAATGAAGTCACCAACATTTTTTAAAATAAACTACTCAGACCAAAAGCTCGCTAATAAGGTATTAATCTCTCTGCATCATGCAGTATTAGAGGTGAATACTGAACGTAAATATCTTATTGCAACCTTGACTGAACAGGAAAAGACACTGTTACTCAATTATGGTTTTAAGATTGAAGTTGCAACAGAATGGACCAATAAATTCACAGATAAATTTATCAATAATAAAGTCCAAGGTTTGCAGAAAGAAAATTTAAATGATGATCCAATCTCAGGGTTTTCTTGTTATGCGACAGTCGAAGGTACCTACAGTCAGGCACAAGTTCTAGCGGAAGAATTTCCTAAATTAGCAACATGGACTGACATTGGCGATTCTTGGATGAAAGTAAATCAGCAAGGTGGTTACGATTTAATGGTACTGAAAATCACTAATAGTGAACTACCTAATGAAAAGCCAATTTTATTTGTCCATAGCAGTATGCACGCACGTGAATATGCACCAGCAGCATTGAATTTAGACTTTGCAAAATGGTTATTAAATAAATATACAACAAATGCAGAAGCTCAATGGATAGTTGATAATAGAGAAGTACATTTAGTTTTTCATATGAACCCTGATGGACGTAAAGTAGCAGAAAATCAAATACTACAACGTAAAAACACCAATCAAAATCATTGTTTAGGTTCCACCGTTGGTGTCGATCTAAATCGTAATTTTGCTCAAACGTGGGGTGTCACAGCCAATGGTTCTAGCGGTAATGAATGCTCAGAAGTTTATCGTGGTATATCTGCTGAATCAGAGCCTGAAACTCAAGCAATATCAAATTATATACGTTCAATCTTTGTTGATGAACGTGGTCCTAATGACACGGATGCAGCACCTTTAAATAAGAGCGGTTTACATATCGATCTGCACAGTTATGGACGTTTAATCTTATGGCCATATGGTCATAAAGAAGGTGTGTCACCAAATAATAAGGGCTTTGTAAGCCTTGGTAATAAGTTGGCCTGGTTTAATGGCTATTCACCGCAACAGTCTATTGGGTTATATGCAACAGACGGTACAAGCGATAATGTTAGTTACGGTGAGTTAGGGGTGGCAGCGATTACATTTGAAATTGGCTCATCATTTTTTCAGAACTGTGCAGAATATAGTAGTCAAATTTTACCCGACAATTTGAAAGCACTAGCTTACGCTGCAAAAGTTAGCGAAGCGCCTTATTTGTTATCTCTGGGGGCTGATATATCTTCTATTAAAGTTAATAGTTCGTTAGAACAAACAACGGTATCGCAAGCGGGACTTGTTAATGTAGAAATTATTTCAACAACTAAACAATCTACGCTAAGCCTTATTGATAATAGCGTGACACAATTTGAATATGTAATAGATAAAACTTTTTTGGACACTGAACATATTGAAATTTTAGATCAAAATCTTGAGATTGGTGTAAATGGCGCTGTTAAAGCTATCACGCAAATTAACACATCTAACTTAGCCATTGGCCAACACCGACTTTCAATCAGAGCCAAAAATACTGACGGGCAATATGGTGTGACCCAATCAGCATTGATAACTATCAGTGATAATAGTGCTCCAGAGCCTTTTTTTACAGCATCTTGTCAAGATTTAACGTGTACTTTAGATGCGTCAGGAAGCATCGACAGTGATGGAGAAGTAGTTAAATATCAATGGGAAATATCTCAAAACAATAACAGCTTTGAAGTTTTTGGTGAAGGAAAATTGCTTCAGTATACTTTTGCTAATGCTGGTAGTGCAGTTATTCAATTATTAATCGAAGATAATAATGGTTTAGAAGCAACCACCCAACAGACTATAGTGTTGAATAATATAGAAATTGTTACGATAACACCTGAAAGATCAAATAGTGGCAGTGGTTTGCTTAGTTGGCTATTATTACTGTTTATACCTATTTCAATCTTTCGACTGCTAAGGTCCTAAGGTTGGCGTAATTTGACAAAAGCGTCTTTAACGAAACCGCGTACGTTCTTGTTTATTGATGGTGGTAAAGTAAAGGCATTGCTCTGGAAATGCTTATGGCATTAAACCATCGTTAGACAATTAGAGGTTATGACCTGAATCTCTATATTGCTTTGGTGACATGCCCACCGATTTTTTAAACAGACGTGAAAAATAGTAAGGGTCGTTATAGCCTAGACCCTCGCTAATGTCCTTAATGGTTTTAGCGCTGTTATCAAGCTCAAAACAGGCTCGTTGAATTTTCATATTAATAAAATGTTGAATGGGGGATGTATCGGTTAATTCTTTAAACTTTTTTGAAAAGTGGAATTTAGATAATTTACTGTAATGAGCGAGTGTATCTAAACTTAATTCTTGATGAAGATTATTACGCATTAAGCGTTCAACGGCATCAATATCGAATTTAGAACTATTATTAAAGTCAGTCAAACGCAATTGTAATGCTAAAAAACTTAACGTTTGCTGCAAAACATGTACAGCGTGAATAACATTTGTTGCCGTATAACCCCGTTGCCCTAGCGCTAATAAATTATCAAAATCTTGAATGACTTCATCTACATTACCTACTTGCGCAAGACCATCATCCATTTTCATTAATAAACGTTCAGTAAAGTTATTGGCTAAATCTCCTTTGAAATTTAACCAATAGATTTTTCCTGACTTGTTTTTAACTGTTGAAAATTCGAAACTCGTATTTGCGGGTATAATAACAAGATCACCCGATTTAACTTTTCTTGTTCTATTATTATAGTCTAGAATTCCTGTAGTTGATTGACAATAAAGCAGACTATGATGATCACTGAATTTTTTATTGATTTGATAAGAACTTTCAGAATGCTTTCCTAATGAAACAGGGTAAAGGCTTGAAGTGAGTGGGTGTACTTGAAGTTTCTTTAATAGAAATACAGGGATAAGTAAGCGAATATCATCAATATTAGCTGCTTGATTAATAGACTTTGTAGACTTTGGTTTTTCAAGCATCGTGATTAAGTTACCGAACTTTGTTTTTATAGCAAGATAGTCCATCAAATTAACAATAAAATCAATGTTAATGCCATTTTCTTTATGATGTAATTTGATATATAGAAATTTTAAATAGCGATTCAACACAAAATCTACTCAAGCACACTTGGGTAAGTTAATAAAAGAGAATTCAAAATGACAACTGAAAGATACCAACTCAAGAATAAAATTAGAATTGTTACTGCCGCATCACTTTTTGATGGGCATGACGCTG
>ENA-OSET01001444-OSET01001444.1-sediment-metagenome-genome-assembly--contig:-NODE-1444-length-24601-cov-11.831594_pt1 | contig 24601 bp, 20 predicted proteins | sample MGYA00237882_ERZ534229 | MGnify/ENA primary metagenome ERZ534229 (study PRJEB26408, sample SAMN06266212) | sediment metagenome | isolation source: Hudson Canyon methane seep mesocosm | place... | reverse complement strand
GATGATATTTGCTACGCCACTCAAAATAGACAAGATGCCGTTAAGCAATTAGCAGTAGATTGTGATTTGATGTTGGTAGTTGGCTCGCCTAACAGCTCTAACTCGAACCGTCTACGAGAACTAGCGGAGCGTATGGGAACACCTGCTTATTTGATTGATAATGATGAACAGATTGATTCTGCCTGGTTGAACGGTTGTAAAAAAGTAGGGGTGACCGCTGGGGCTTCAGCGCCTGATGTGTTGGTTGATCGAGTGGTTGCGCGATTGCAGGTTTTGGGTGGAGAGAGCCCTAATGAGATATCTGGGCGTGAAGAGAATATTGTTTTTAGTATGCCTAAAGAGTTGAGACTAAAGGATATAGGAACTGAATAGGGCGTTAGCCTTATTCAGTTCTTTTATATTATTTATCCCAGTCACTCTCACCTGCATCTGCTGTACTATTGTTATTATTAGTATCCCAACGTTTTTGCCCTGTAGATAACAGCTCCAGATAACCATCACCCACTTGACCATTTTTCGGGGTGGCTCTAAGCGTATAAGTTGTGGCTGAAGCCGCCTGAATAGTCAGGTCATAAAACTTGGTAGAGCCATCAAGAGGTGCTTCATCAGGGAATATTGTAGGGGCGCCTGTATTTCCACCTGTCGTACCTGCCCCTAAGTAAGTATTATTTGCAGTACTATGGCGCTCCATTGCACTGGCAAGACCAGCAAGTGCTCCTTTTGCATCCGCTCGTCTGGATGATTTAACTTGCTCTTGATAGCTGGGGTAAGCAATCGTCGCGAGTATTCCAATAATGGCGACTACGATCATCAACTCAATTAAAGTGAACCCTTTAGTTTTTAAATGCATAAAATTACCTGAGCAATTAGTTTGGGGGCATTAATGCCCCCTTAAAGTTATTTTTCGAGCCAGTATGTTTTTGTGAGTGTGCTAGCGCGATCTACGCTGGTGCACTCAGCGCCCACACAGACTATTTCTGCATCATCCGTTCTTATTCGTACTGGTGATGAGGGGAGTGCGTCACTATTCAGGGTTACTGAGCGATCACTCTCTGTTAGTGCATCATCTTCCCCTATATTGTCATAGTTGACCACAGGCGTCGCATCTTCCTGGTGGACTCTATACCTTCTAGGTATACCTGCTTGTATTCCACACACAGAGTTTGAGGTTCTTGGTTGATAGGAGGTAAACCATATTTCACCACCAATGGTAATTGAAGATCCTAGTACTTTCTCACCACTGTTCAATGCGATATACCAACCGTCAGCGGCAGTTAACAGGGCTTGTGCATCAGTTAAGTCAGTGCCTGTTAACTCACCTAAGTCATTATCAGTAGCATTATACAAGTCACTTTCAGTTAGCGTGGTGTAATCAGCAGTGCCATCTTCGTCAGGGTCTGGTTTGCTGTAGATATCACTACTTTGAATTACATAAAAGCGATTTTCTGCGTGAATCCGGCCGGGGTGTGCATGCCATCCAGAGCCTAAAGAGATCGCTAACTTTCTTGATCCAATAGCGCCATCAATAACGGATACATCGGCCTCATGGTAAAAGCGGCGATGGGTTGCTTGAGTGTCACCTGCAAGGTTTGCAATGACTCCGCCTTCTACTAATCCGCGTATATTGTTTGCGTCGTTATTGATATCGAAACGCCATACCTGGCCTCCCATGTCTCCAACGTACATCTGATCAGCCAGTCCGTCACCGCCGATATCAATAACACGAATGTTCGCGGGAATACTGTATGTCATTTCTGTCGGTGCTAAGAGTGAGCTACTTGGACTTGCAGACCATACTAGCTCACCTGTTTCAGCATCTACCATGAAAATTGCTCGCCCAGTGTCATCCGCGGTGCGAACACTAGCTGTGTCCTGGTCTACATCGTAGCCTCCACCAAAAATAAGAACCTTTTTGACGGTGTTACCGATTTCAACACTGGTTAATACTGGTTTTGACCACGTTTGTGCCAGTTCTTCGAAGTCCGACCCTGCTACGCCTCCGGTAATTGACCACATATACTTAGGGTTGTCTCGGTCGGTTACATCAAGGGCGTAATAACTTTTACCACCTCTACGCATGCCAACGTAAATGTAAGTATGGTCTTTATCATTGGCATCATCAGGGTGGTGCTCGTCAGGGTCTATATTATTGTTACCATTGCTATCATGGCTCCATATAGTAATGGGGCCATCAAGGCCGTATGTCCTAGTACTGCTTGCTGCATTGTCATACAGGACTTTCTGATTCGCCAGCATCTCTTCAGGAATGAATGCGAACTGCTCTTCACCTGTATCTGTATCAATAGCGTGTAGAATTCCCTGATTATCACCGTAAAAGACGGAGATATCATGTGTTGTTACGCCATCTGCATCAGTGGTTACATTATATGTAGCCAATCGAGGTAACGAGTGAAGTGGGTCTGAGGAAGCTAGACGTGCTTCTGTGGTGATGTTATCTCCATCATCATCAAATGCATCGGCTCCTCGAATCCAGTTAATTAGGTTGTTGTGATAGTCATCTGAACTCCCAGTAATGTCCAGCATCGTTTTGCTAATATTGGTGTTGTTATCGACTGAAACCGCGTTACTAGCATCAGAAAGAATTTCTTTGTCATCATCATCATTGCTATCGTAATAGGTATAAAGTTTACGATTATCAGGGTCTGCGGGCAGCTGGTTTGCAGCTCCGCCTTTAGTTACATCTCTGCCGTCAGTGCTATTGGCTGCATCAGGGTCTTCCCAGTAACTTTTAGCCGTGTCCTTGAAGAAGCCTGTTGAGTCTTGTACTGCATCAACATCATCTCTACCGACAATTTCACCATCACTGTTTAGCTTGTAACGTTTTAGGTTGCCTCTCCAATTGATTTCAGCCTTGGGCTTGAACACCGCAAAGTAAAGCTCATTTAGGTGGTTGAGACGGTTAAAAGTGTTTACAGCAATACCGGGAGAGACAAAGGTGCCATCATTACCATCAGCTCGAGTTATTTCGGCTGAGAATGCAGCAATCAAATCAGCTGTGCTGGATGCAGAATAATTAGAGCCACCTCCATTAGTTGCGAGCCCACTTAAAAAATTGCTTGCATCTGAGTCGCTACTTAAATCAAAGCCTATAGTTGAAAGTGAAATTGATTGTGATTCATCTAGAGTATCGGTTTGATCCTCGTCAAATAAATACTCCGCCAACTCCAAGCCACAATCTTCGTTATAATCATCTCTTGCAGTGCAGCTTGATATAGCCGTATTACCGTCAACATCGAGCATACCTTTAATTCTGCTGTTTGTTGCGGAGTTGTTTGCGCTGGCAGCGCCATCACTTAATAATACAATATAGTTATCTTGACACTCTAAGGTCATTGGGCTTGTGTAAACCGGACTTGAACCGTCGGCGGCATTGGTAATTTCTTCAGTTCTACAGTCTTCTGAGCTTAGGTCTGTATCGGAACAACCAGAGTCTCTTGATACTGCGCCACCCGTATAAGAATCTGGGTGTGATACTCTCAAGAAAGGGGCATGTGATGAGTCTCCATCTCCTCGAGCTTTACCAAAGTCAACATCATCGCCACGAAAGTAGAGAGCGGCTTCGTAAAGGGAGTCAACAATAGGGGTGCTTCCTCCACCGTGTAACCCCTCAGTTAACTCAAGCAACTTATCGCGATTAGTTTGGTCTGATGCAGATACCTTAACAATAAGTCGTGGTGTTCTAAGTTTGTCTGTGTCACCGTTACTACTACTAAAGCTATAAGTTCTACGCCTTTTGTCCTTGTCTGATTCATTATCTCTCATGTTGGATGACCCTTTTATAACAAAGGTCATCGCGTTATCGGTAGTCCAACCTGAGGCGATTATTTCTCGAACAATACTTGTCACATCAGGAGATAGGTAACGGTGGTTATCTTCCCAGTCATCTGTGCTTGATATGTTCCAATTTATACTGGCATCAGTTAAAGTGCGTCCACTTAAATTTTCTCTTTCTGTTTCAAATGTTAACGAGTTGCTTGCATCTTCACCCTGAATGATTAACTCGACTGAATCTGAAGAGCTGCCATCGGAAACAAACTCAATGTAGGCACTTTCTATAGTCGCACCTTGAGGCATTGATAGGCCTGTGAAGCGTAAGCCAATAACTTGATGTTCATCGCCGTCGTTAGGCATTTCTAAATCGCTACTAGTAATCGAGGGACTGTTTCTTTCTGCTACCCAGCGATCTCTAGTGGTACTGTGGTCGTAAATCTCTTCCTCTGCCGCATCTGAGCTAGCATTTATTTGAGCGGTATAGGTTCTGGAGGTGTTTCCCGTTAATGCATCAGGGTCCGAAATGGGGTAAAGAATAGGGGCCCCATAGTCAGAGTTAAACTGCATCATGCCAACGTTTACGCCATTGATATCCGTTATTATTTCTTTGAGGGCGTTTCTTAGCCTGAGCATTCGGGTTTCCCCGTCTGAATTTAATCCACCCATTGACCCTGATGTATCGAGTATAAAGAGCACATTGGATGTTCCCTGACCTCCACGGTAAATCTCTGTATCATCAGCTAATGCTGATAATGATGGAAGAAATGCTAAGCCAAAGCCTAGTGTTGTATTAATGAATTTCTTTTGCAGTTTGTTCATAAGATCACCTCACCCTTTGGTGAATCGATTAAATCAGAAATATTCAATACCCTGAAAAACTTGAGTTTGAGCATTTGCCCCTGAAATGGCCCCTGTTCCGCTTACTTCAAAACGGTAGCCTTTCAGTGTTGTTGTATCTTCATCTGCACTAATGGAGTTGCCCCCCGTTGCGATGACCTCACCTTTGTATTCCACTTGAACGGTTGAGTCGATGTGACTGTCGCCCACACTGTAAGATGTTGCTGGTGCAAAACCATCATCGGCCGTTAGTGCGGTAGATAATATGGTTGAATCTCCAGACATAATGGTAGAAGTGAGTGCGCCTACAGCACTTTCTGCTGCCTGGAATGTTTTATTCATATTTTGAGCGTTAGCAGCCATCTTTTCTTGCATCATTGATGTTTTCATTCCCGATAGAGCAATGAGTGTCATCACTAATAATATAATTAGGCTAACAACAAGTACCGCGCCTTGCTGTTGTTTTGCAAAGGGCTTTTGGTACTTTTTAAATAACATTAGGTTCATCATCTGGCTACCTCTTACTGGCGGTTTCGTAAGTTTATAGTGCTGGTAAAAACTCTACGTACCCGAGTGTTAATTTCATGTGTTTCAGTCGCACCTGCAGTGCCTTCAGGGCTTATGGTTAGGCCCGGAAGTTCATAGGTTTGATTATCTGGTGAAGGGAGAGCGTAATCGTTACTGGCAATGAGAAGGCCTAAACGTATACTCTCAACATTAGCCATTTCTGTTACGTCTTCAACAGGTACATAGCGGAGGTTTCCGGTGGCAAGACGTTCGCCGTAGGTGACTTTCATACTATCAACACCTTCAACAAGCTCTTGGATATCAAACGTTCTTGAGGCTGAGTTATTGAGCTGATCCACTTGGCGGTACAACGCGTAGATTGTATCTCCTTGGGTATTTGTTCGTCCTGTGTCACCAACATAGTAAGTTAATGATTGAAAAGACATAACGTTTGCTGATTCATCGTATAAAGTACTTAGCTTATTGTCGGTATTAACATTGTTGGCATGAGCTAGGGTTATATGGCTATTACCGTTACTATCATTCTCATTAGGGGTGCTTGATATTCTAAACATGTCGGCGTTCTCGCAGTCAGCGATAATCACTACATCACCTTGTTGAAAACCCGCGCTATTGGTGGTTATTTGTACGTTGGCATTGTTTGCCCTCATATTGCCCGTTAACTCAGTGTCTGTGGTAGAGGCTCTTTGAATAGAAATGACCGAGGTATTAAGTTTGGCCTGTGTTTCGATGGTGGTACCGTCAAACTCAAGACCATCAGCCCAGTTGCGGTCATCTACTTCAAACCCGCGTAGGGCAGACTGAAATAGGCTCGTAGTAGGGGGGTTATTGGCAATAATGTTAACTTGAAGCGTTTCAGGGTCTATACAGCCCTGGTATCCGGCCATACGAATATCTTTGGCTAGAAAATCGATGGAAAATCGACCAGTTTCCTGGATTCTGGCAAGGGCATTACCAATTTTGTCCGTAGATCTGGCATCAAAATAGACGGTAATTACACCAAGAATTAGCACAGAGCTTAAGGCCAAGGCCACCATCAGCTCGACTAAGGTAAGTCCTTTTGCTGATTTTATATTTCTACGTATTATATGAATAGGTGTCATTGTATTTACTCACATATGTCTAAAGGCTGAAATTCATCGCAAAGCTCTGACCATAATCAGTAGCCTGATTACTACCTGCGTCTTCATCCCAGGTTGTTTCGGTCCAGCTTACGGTTATTGTAAAAACATTACCGCCTACCGCTCGGGTTATTTCGCCTTTAGCTTTGGGTAAAAATGCAATGGCACTTCCAGACCCGTTAATGGCTTCTGCCCATTCGGCTTTGTCGGTTGCAACTTGCTGTGTTTCAGTGCAACCAGTTGCTGTAGATATGCAATTGGGGTTGGCTGCTACGACATCGCTGGTGTCGAAAGAATTATAATCCCCTGCAATAGCTCTGTCTGAATTGAGGCGCATTCTGTCGGCCATATCATAAGCTAAAAGACTGGCTTGAGATTTGAGATAGGCACTTTGGTTACTACGTAAGCCATTTAGTTGAAGGCTTGCCATGCCTAATAACCCAATAGCCAATATTACCAAGGTGACCAGGATTTCTATTAGTGTGAACCCGTGCTGCCCCTTTCTTCTAACTGTAATAGCCAGTGTTGGGGAATGCTCTCTGTTACTTGTTATGGACATGTCACATTGCTCCCTGATCCTGAATGATTATTTACAATATCGTCACCGTCTTGATCGCTTGCTAGCCGAGTTTGTCCTGCAATACTAATAATGACCGCTTTAGCTTTACTGGTGCCTCGGTCATCGCAGAGGGTTAATGTCCCTTGAGAGTCAGGAGTTCCATCGGCATCAAATTGAACATACCCGCTATTAGTGAAACCGCTGCTTCTAAGTGTGTTGCCGCCAGCAAGTGGGTTGCCAACTTGAAGAAGTTGGTCTGATGCGTCAATTACTCTATCTGAATCCTGATCATCAAAAATGATCCAACCACTTTCCCAGTTGCTGGTGTTACAAGCGGGTGTGGCATCGGTTGTGTTGCTGCTGCCACATAAGGTGATGGTTGTGTTAGGGCGCTTAGCTGCTTCACTGCGAGCAAAGGCTAGCATACTGGTTGTTTGGTTTATTTGAGATATTAATCTATTGTTTTTAATGAATTCCATGAAGTTTGGAAGACCAATTCCAAGTACGATAGATAGAATCACGAGTGTCAGCATTAGCTCTACGATTGTAAAACCAGCGGATTTATTGGGTGAGCATTGAGTTATATTTTTCATGCTTACCATTAAAGTATTTTTGTTTTCTACTCGCAATAGCCTATAGATGAGAGGTTAGGTATAGAGGATGGACGGTAAAACGAATTAATAGCCCCATTCGCTAGTGCGGCTATTAACTAAGTGCGGGAAGGTCGATAGTAAACGAGTTTAGCTGCAGTTGAGCGGGACGCCATAGCCATTCTCAACGGTGCCATCATGGTTGGTATCTTGGGATACTCTTATTCGACCAATAAAGTTGATGATGATTTGGCGAGCATTTTGGTTATTGTTGTTTTTGGGACAAAAAACAATGTTTCCTGGTGTGCCGTGTGACAGCCCTGTTGAGGCATACTGGAAATACCTTTTACGTGATGGGTGAACATCTAGGTCTATTTCGTATTCGCTGGGGTATATGGAGCCAATTAACTTGTCATCGAGTGATATCTCTTTATTATTATCTGCATCGGTAAAGATCATAATGGGGTCTTTCCAGTCACCAGAGCAGTGAGTGAAATTGTTTGATGGGCAAATAGTAACTAGCTTATTGGTCGAAACAGCTGAACTTCGAGCCAAGTGAAAAGATTGCACAAATGATCTGACATTGGCGTCGGCTTTTGATCTTGAAAGTAGATTTCCGATAGAGGGAACCGCAAAACCAAGTGTTATTGCTAATATGGAAACACAAATTAGTAACTCAATTAAGGTAAATCCATTCTTAAATCTCATCTTCATCATTCCTTGATAAATAATTAACGTAAATTCCATTTACACAGCCATTCTATTATGGAAAATTAGTCACAACACACTAATTCCACCTAACCCCAAGAGAAACCCCATTGAAAACCATAATCATAGGCGGCGGTGCCATTGGCATGATGCAAGCCAGAGAACTTGCACAAGCAGGCGTAGAAGTAACCCTTTTAGAAAAAGGTTTATGCGGCAAAGAAGCCAGCTGGGCAGGCGGCGGAATAATATCTCCACTCTACCCATGGCGTTACTCAGAGCCTGTAACGGCTCTTGCTTCATGGTCTCAGGGCTATTATGGCAATTTGGTGGAATCTCTTGAGGCGGAGAGTGGTATAGACCCTGAGCTGAGTCGTCATGGTCTGTTAATGTTATCCCTCGAAGATCAGGCTGAAGCCCTTAAATGGGCTGAAAAGCATAAGAACTGGGCTGACTCTATTGAGAAGTCCGAGATTTACGGACTAGAGCCTAATCTAAGAGAGGGGCTTAAAGAAGCCTTATGGATGCCTCAAGTAGCCAGCGTTCGAAATCCTAGATTAACTCAGGCCCTATATCAGAGTTTAAAAAATGAGCCTAGAGTGACTATTCTGGAAGAGCAGGCTGTATTGGATGTTGTATTAGCATCAGGTAAGGCGAAAGGGGTTACAACTCGCCAGGGTGTGATTGAGGCTGATAACGTGGTCATTACAGCTGGTGCGTGGTCGAGTGGTTTGCTTGAGTCTGTAGGTGTAGCTTTACCCGTTGAGCCTGTGCGCGGACAGATGATACTTTTTAAAGCAAAACCGGGTGTGGTTAATAGGGTAGTTTTGTGTGATGGAAAATATGTTATTCCACGGCGAGATGGGCGGGTGTTAGCAGGCAGCACCTTGGAGTATGTGGGGTTTGATAAACAAACCACCGAACAGGCAAAACAGCAGTTAGCTGATGTGGCTATTGATATGTATCCTGCTTTAGCCGATGCTCAAATAGAGCATCACTGGGCAGGTTTGAGACCTGGAGCACCAGAAGGAATTCCGTTTATTGGGGCTGTGCCTGAGATTGAAAACTTATATGTTAATGCAGGTCATTTCCGTAATGGCTTGGTGTTAGCGCCTGCGTCTGTGAGGTTAATGAGTGCTTTGCTGCTTGAGCAAGAAGCACCTGTTGACCCTAAGCCTTATGGTTTGAAAAGAAGTTGTTAGTTTTTTAGTTGGCTAGTCTGCTAGTAAGGTCAACTAGCCAGCTATCATTCCATATCCAATTTCTTCAAGCGATACCGCAAAGCCCTGAACGTAATCCCCAACTTCTTGGCAGCCGCTGTTTTATTCCAACGAGTCTCTTCCAGCGCTTGTTCAATGGTTTTACGCTCAATCCCTTCAAGGTAATCCTCTAAAGAGGTTTCTTCGCTTCGGGGGGAGTTTCCTTCACTGAACGCCATTGCCTCTTCAGTTTTTCCTCCTGAACGAAGCTGTAAATCGCTCACTTCTATAACGTCATCTTCACAGAGCGTAAATGCTCGTTCGATAATATTCTCAAGCTCTCGAACATTACCAGGGAAGTGATATTCCTTGAGGCAATTCATCGCTTCTTTGCTGATTTCTGCATCATCAACATCGCACTCTTCAGCAATGCGTTGCAATATATGGTTGGCTAGAAGAGGAATGTCACTCTTGCGTTCTCTGAGCTTTGGTACATCAAGCTCAATCACATTAATGCGATAATAAAGGTCTTGTCTAAAATCTCCTGCTTCTACTAGCTCGGCAAGGTCTTTATGAGTCGCGCTTAGGATTCTTACATCAACCGCCTTTTCGCTCTGTTCACCTACAGGACGAACCGCTTTTTCCTGTATTGCCCTAAGCAGCTTTACTTGCATGCCAATGGGTAGATCAGCTACTTCATCTAGAAATAATGTTCCACCATTGGCCGCTTGAAATAGTCCTTCTTTATTATCTACTGCACCACTAAAACTTCCTTTTTTATGACCAAAAAACTCACTTTCCATTAACTCGCTGGGGATGGCTCCACAGTTCACAGGCACAAAGGGTGCCTCAGATCTTGGTCCTTGAAGGTGTATCATTCTGGCGACTAGCTCTTTGCCGCTGCCGGACTCGCCGCTGATATAAACAGGCGCCTGGCTGCGTGCCAGTTTACGAATTTGTTTCCGTAGCTTATCCATTTCAGCTGATTCGCCCAGTAGGAGATTGCCAGTTTCTTTTTCTTCTTTACTGGCGACCTTCTTTTCAGTGAGCTTAAGCGCTGAACTAACTAATTCTCGTAGTCTGGATAGGTCAACAGGCTTGGAAACAAAATCAAATGCGCCTGATTTTAGTGAGGAAATAGCGGTTTCAACACTGCCATAAGCGGTAATAACTGCCACAGGAATATGAGGGAAGTGCTGTTGGATATGACTGACAAGGTCAATACCGTTGCCATCGGGTAAATTCATGTCGGTAAGGCAAAGGTTGAATTCTCTACTTTCGAGTAAAGCTCTCGCTTTAGTCAGATTTTCTGCGCTGCAGGTATCAATCCCCATGCGCATGAGCGTGATTTCCAGAAGCTCTCGAATATCGGGTTCATCGTCAACAATAAGTGCCGTTTTAATCGTCATGTGGCTAAATCACTAAATAATTCGTTTGTGATGGGCGAAAGTAATTCGAAAACAACTTCCTTCGCTTGTTTGTTCGTTAGAGTGGTTTTTATTAAACGTGTCTTTATCGGGCATTGTTTTAACCGGGTAATAGTGGAGTTGGGCCTGGTTGCTTTCGCAGAGCTCCCGGGAAAGATAAAGCCCAAGCCCTGTACCACTGCTCTCTGTTGTAAAAAATGGCTCAAAAAGATGATCGAAATCATCGTCAGCCACCCCAGGCCCTTGGTCAATTATATCGATAAATGCTAGGCCATTTCTGTCATTGATGCCACTGCAAATTGTTAACGTGGGCTTACCTGTTGCTTTTTCACTGTATCGAAGCCCGTTGTCCACTAAATTGCTTACAACTTGTTCAATTTGTGAGGGGTCAAAACGTGCTATGGGATTGTTTTCAGCACAGACCAACTTAATTTCAGGGGTTGGACTGTGTGAAAGCGTATAATCCTGAACGAATTTGTTTAGCCATTCGTTAATTGAATTCTCAATCGTTTCTGGTTGCTTGCGTCGGGATAACTGCAGTATATTTTCGATAATACCATTTACCCTTCCCGAGTGACGCTGAATGATATCAGTCATTCTAGAGTCGGCTGGAGATAGCGTATCCGACTCGGCCATAAGTTGTGCCGCATGACTTATGGCACCTAGAGGATTTCTAATTTCATGGGCAATGCCTGCAGTAAGCCTGCCCAATGAAGCTAGTTTCATTTGCTGAGCTTGTTGTGAAATCTTACTGGTATCTTCAAGAAATATAAGTATGCCTGCGCCCGTATCCTTTTGAAGTTGTGTGAAATTAGCTTGCAAAGGCGTGCCTGAGTCACTGGTTTTGAAAGGTTCGGTTCTGATATTTGGGTTTATTCTCCAGTAATCCAGTCGTTCCTTAACCTGCAGCGGAAGCCGGTGCTCATCCTCTACATTTAATAACGATGAGGCAGCTTGATTAAGTAATCTGACCTTGCCATCTTCATCGGTCACTACAATGCCTGTTTGCATGCGTTGAATAATTTGATGGTTTAGTTTTTCAAGCTCAATAATGTTTTTTTCGCGAAGGTTGGCGAGTTCTTCACTTTGGCTGATGCGTTTAGATATATTTTGTAACAGAAAAGCGGCTGCAAAATAGAAAATACCAAGCAAGCCTGCTCGTACGACTCCATCTATTTTTGCATCATAACTGAACACCAAATTAAGCTCTATGGCCAGTGACGACAAGGCCGCTAACGCAGCGAAAAGTGTACCAATACGCCCATGTATTAGAATGTTTCCCGCCGCTACACTAATAACCACCAGGTTTCCAAGTCCTGTTTGTACGCCCGTACTGGTATACATTAATAGGTGTAACATGGTGATATCAAAGATAATTGAGACGACTATGTGCTTAGTATTGGTCTTGAAACCTGCTAATAAAATAAATGCAGTAAAAATATTGATTGAAAGATAACTAATGGCACCTATCTGATAGAGTGCAGAATTCTTTTGATTGACCTCAACAAAAGAAAAATTCAAAAAAATAGCCCCTACCAGAATCAAACCAACAACAATGCGGTAGTGATTATAAAAGCGGAAAAGTCGCAGGCTTTGTTCAGAGTGTTCCAACCTTTACTCCATAAATGTTATTGCTTAACTATTCTTGTTTGGTGGTTCTTGTTCAACAGTGTATTCAGTATAATACCTGATAATTCGCTGCGCAGAGAGTTTGTGTAGTTATTATCAAATTTGTGATCAAAATGTGTGAATAGTTATGTCTGAACAGCTACGTGTAGTAATGGCTCAACTTGATTTTTTAGTGGGTGATATTCCCGGTAATGCCGCAAAGGTTGTAGAGGCTATTCGGCGAGCCAAGAGCGAGCATCAGGCAGATATAATCGTCTTTCCTGAGTTAACTCTAACAGGATACCCGCCTGAAGATTTGCTTTTGAGGCCTAGTCTACAATTAAGAATTGAAAAAGCACTGGAAGAAGTGAAACGTGCGACTCAGGAAATAGCGGCTGTTGTAGGCTTTCCTTGGAGAGAGGAGGGGGGGCTTTACAATGTGGCCGCCTTTATTGAGGGTGGCGAAATCAGCCATATCTATCGAAAGCAATACTTACCGAACTACCAGGTTTTTGATGAAAAACGTTATTTTGTAGCTGGCTCTACGCCAGGTCTTATTACTTTTAAGGGTGTGAAGCTAGGTATAACTATTTGTGAAGATATTTGGCAGGACGAGCCAATAAAAGCATTGGTGGAGGGTGGTGCTGAGTTAGTACTTAACTTAAATGCCTCTCCATTCCATGCAACTAAGCTAGATCAACGAAGAGATCTCCTGTGTCGTCAGGCATCTGAGAATGAAGTACCCATTGTCTATGTCAATCTAATTGGCGGTCAGGATGAGTTGGTTTTTGACGGTGGCTCTATGGTCGTTGACCATACAGGCCAATGTCTTGTTAATGCGCCAGAATATCAGTCGGGGCTTTTTCCTGTGGATTTTAAGTGCGAACAGCGCTGCTTACCCGTTGCTCAAACACTCCACCCAATTATGAGTCTGGAAGAGCGTGTTTATAATGCGTTGGTATTAGGTGTTCGGGATTATGTTAATAAAAATGGATTTAAGTCTATTGTATTAGGTTTGTCTGGTGGTATTGATTCTGCTGTAACTCTGGCTGTAGCGGTAGATGCCATAGGAAAGGAAAGAGCACATGCGGTGATGATGCCTTTCAAATATACATCAAAAATGAGTATTGAAGACGCTGAAGAAGAAGCCGTTACTTTAGGTGTTAAGTATGACGTGTATTCAATTGAGCCAATGTATAAAGCTTTTATGGAAACACTTTCTGAACCCTTTGACGGCCTAAAGCCTGATACGACAGAAGAAAATTTGCAGGCTCGCTGTAGAGGTGTGTTATTAATGAGCCTTTCCAATAAATTCGGTTCTTTAGTGCTTACCACTGGAAATAAAAGCGAAATGGCGGTTGGTTATTCAACACTTTATGGTGATATGGCCGGTGGTTTTGATGTGCTGAAAGATGTGCCAAAAACACTGGTCTACCGAATTGCTAAATATCGAAATAGTATTTCACCGGTTATTCCTGAGCGAGTTATCGAACGTCCACCTTCAGCAGAGCTCGCTCCAGACCAAATAGACCAGGATAGTTTGCCTCCTTATGATGAGCTGGATCATATTCTCTGTTTATATGTTGAATATGATTACAGCGCAGATGCGATTGTTGCAGAAGGCTACGAACGGTGCGTTGTGGAAAGAGTCATTCGCTTGGTCGATATCAACGAATATAAACGTAGACAAGCTCCAATTGGTGTACGCATTACGGAAAGAGGCTTCGGAAAGGACCGGCGTTACCCAATAACGTCAGGCTGGAAAGCGGGCGAGTAATTGTAGGGTGCGCTGTGCGCACCTTTTTTCGACTTATATTTACTCAAACCACCCAAAAGTAACAACACCCAATAGAGATCGTTGTTGCTTTTTAATCTCCTTCCCTTTAAAACGCATTTTTTTATCAAATGCATTGCTGTCAGGGAAGTTTGCAGCTAATACAGCCAACGCATCATCTGCTTGATTCTGAATGCCCAGCTCACGATAAGTCTCAACCATAATAACTAAGGCGGGTTCTACTGCCAAAGTGTTCGGAAAACTTTTAACAATATGACTCGCTCGATTAGCCGCTGCGATATACGATTCTCGCTTTAGATAATAGCGTGCCGCGTGAAGCTCATAGAACGCCAGGCGGTTTCTGATCTCAACCATTCGCTGCTCTGCGTCGGATGCATAAGTGCTATCAGGGTAACGGGTTAAGAGTTGAGAGAAGTCACTAAACGCCTTCCTCATTTCACCAGGGTCTCGAGAGGTTACATCAACGGCGGGCACGTATTGAGCGGCTAAGCCAATATCCATGTTGTAGGCTGCAATTCCTCGAATATAATAAGCATAATCAACGTGTGGGCTTTGAGGGTGCAAACGAATAAAACGATCTGCTGCCGCCCTTGCTCCTTCGAGGTCAAGGTTATTATAACGGGCATAAATCAGGTCTAGTTGAGCTTGCTCTGCATAACGCCCAAAAGGAAAGCGTGTTTCGAGTGCTTCAAGATGTTTTGTTGCCACTGAGAAGTTTCTGGCATCAATGGCTTCTTTGGCCTCGTCATAATATTCTTTTTCAGTAAGCTCAGGTTCAGGTGTTGATGCACAGGCAGCAAGTACAAGTAAGGTGACAGCCAAGGTAAATCGGTAAATATGTTGCATTAATAGTATATATCCACATAAAAAAACGTTCAGTTGGCCTATTATTTCATAACTCTTTTAAAAATGTCATCCCCCCGCTAAAATAGACCAATACCATCATGTTAAAAATCAGGACACTTAATGTCGGAAGTTATAGAAGCAGATTTCATCATCCCCTTAGAACTGGGAGAGCAAAGACTCGATCGTGCAGTTTCTGAGTTAATGCCAGATCACTCGCGCTCCCGTATTCAAGGGTGGATAAAGTCGGGGTCAGTTAAGGTTAATGGGAAAGAGCGCAGACCCAGAGATAAAGTAGCCACTGATGATGTGGTCAGCATTTATGCTGAAATTGAGGTGCAAGAACGCTGGGAAGCTGAGGATATTGCACTGGACGTTATCTATGAAGATGATGATATTATTGTAATAAATAAACCCGCAGGCTTAGTGGTACACCCTGCGGCAGGGCATGCCTCTGGCACTCTCGTTAATGCATTGCTGCACCATTGCCCTGATATCGGAAAGCTACCTCGCGCTGGTATTGTTCACCGCCTGGATAAAGACACTACTGGTTTAATGGTGGCTGCTAAATCACTGGTTGCGCATACATCTTTGGTTGACCAGTTACAAGATCGCACCATGGGACGAGAATACGAAGCCATCGCTACAGGCGTGATGACGGGGGGCGGTTATGTTGATCATCCTATTGCTCGTCATCCACAGAATCGTATAAAAATGGCGGTACACCCTTTTGGAAAGCCCGCTGGCACTCATTATCGCTTGGTTGAGCGTTTTGAATCTCACACTCATATTAGGCTCAAATTAGAGACCGGTAGAACACATCAGATTCGTGTTCATATGGCTTACCTTCATTACCCGCTGGTGGGTGATCCTGTTTATGGTGGCCGCCTCCGTATACCTACAGGAGCCTCGGAGGAATTGAATGAGACAATTCGTGGGTTCAAGCGACAAGCACTACATGCTAAAAAATTGACATTGGATCACCCTGTAACGGGAAAAGAGTTATCTTGGGAAGTTGACCTACCTGAAGATATGCAGCATTTGTTGCAGATGTTAAGAGCTCATGACCACGAGGAGTAATAGTTCGTTTATAACTCCAGAATGGCCGTTGCCAGACAATGTTAGGGCGTTAACAACAACGCGTTTAGGAGGGGGGAGTCATCACCCCTTTGATTCGTTTAATCTGGGTATGCATGTTAATGATGATGCCTGTGATGTCTCACAAAATCGCAGTAAATTAGCGGCAGAATGTGGGCTTTCTGATAAATCTTTGCAATGGTTAAATCAAGTTCACGGTACGCTTGTTTCTGAAGCGAAATCAGATGCTATTATTCGAGAGGCTGATGCCAGCTACTCAAGTTCACAAGGTGTTGCCTGTGTAATTATGACTGCTGACTGCCTGCCTGTGCTGCTGTGTGATAAACAGGGGCGACAGGTTGCAGCTGTTCATGCTGGTTGGAGAAGTTTAGCTGGCGGCATCATCGAGGCAACCCTTGCCTCTTTCCCTCAGCCAATAGATGTGATGGCTTGGCTGGGTCCAGCCATAGGTCCTTCGGCGTTTGAAGTTGGAAAAGATGTAGTGGATGCCTTTTGCACTAAGTTTCCTGAGTCAGCTAAAAGTGCTTTTTCCCCCTGTCCAAATACGCCCGGTAAATGGTTGGCTGATCTTTATTTATTAGCACGTATTCGCTTACGGGCAGAGGGCGTGACTGCAATTTATGGTGGTGACTTCTGTACCTTCAAAGATGAGTCCCGTTTTTACTCTTATCGACGAGATGGACACACAGGTCGTATGGCCTCGTTAATCTGGTTGACTTGAAACTCTTAAATTGCGCCCCTAGATAGTAGTTAATGTTAATTGACCCTTCCGTTTAAAGGCTCGATGTGCGTTTATGAAAAAAACTAGGGGAAATAAATGAGAATCGATAAATTAACCAGCCGACTACAAATGGCTCTTTCTGATGCGCAGTCTATCGCAGTAGGAAAAGATCATAACTTTATTGAGCCTATCCACCTAATGCAAGCGCTTCTTGACCAGCAAGGCAGTAGTGTTAATTCATTATTGCAGCAAATAGGCGTCAATGTTCAGTCATTTAAAGCGGATATTATTCAGCATGTTGAGCGTCTTCCACAAGTTCAGGGGAGTGATGGCGATGTTCATATGTCCAATGAGTTGGGACGTTTATTAAATGTTGCTGATAAATTTTCACAACAAAAGCAAGATCAATTTATTTCAAGTGAGCTGGTTCTTCTTGCGGCCTTAGATGATAAAGGTGTATTAGGAAAGACGCTAAAAGAAGCAGGCGCAGACAGAAAGACATTAGAAGACGCGATAGAGCGAATTCGAGGGGGAGATACAGTGAATGATCAAGGTGCAGAAGAGAATAGGCAGGCACTAGACAAGTTTACTATTGATCTTACTGCTAGCGCGGAGGCAGGTAAACTTGACCCTGTAATTGGTCGTGATGATGAAATACGACGAACTATTCAGGTATTACAGCGTCGTCGTAAAAATAACCCTGTGCTAATTGGTGAGCCAGGTGTTGGTAAAACGGCGATTGTTGAAGGCTTGGCTCAGCGAATTATCAATGGTGAAGTGCCGGAGGGCTTGAAAGATAAGCGGGTGTTATCTCTTGATATGGGGGCCTTGATTGCCGGTGCTAAGTTTAGAGGTGAGTTTGAAGAGCGCCTGAAAGGTGTGTTGAATGAGTTGGCTAAGCAAGAAGGTCAAATCATACTGTTTATTGATGAAATACACACTATGGTGGGTGCAGGTAAAGCGGAAGGCTCCATGGATGCGGGTAATATGCTCAAGCCTGCCTTGGCACGAGGCGAGTTACATTGTGTGGGGGCTACCACGCTTGATGAATACCGTGAATATATTGAAAAAGATGCCGCGCTAGAGCGACGTTTCCAGAAAGTATTAGTAGATGAACCAACGGTTGAAGACTCTATTGCTATATTGAGAGGCTTGAAAGAGCGCTATGAAGTACACCACGGTGTAGAAATTACGGATGCGGCTATTATTGCAGCGGCTAAGTTATCTCATCGTTATATTTCTGATCGCCAATTACCCGATAAAGCGATAGATTTAGTGGATGAGGCTGCCAGCCAAATCAGAATGGAAATGGATTCTAAGCCTGAAGCGCTAGATCGCTTGGAGCGCCGGTTAATTCAGCTTAAAATTGAACGAGAAGCCCTGAAAAAAGAAAAAGATCAAGCCTCTCGTCAGCGACTTAAGGATCTTGATTCGGTTATTAGTACGGTAGAAAAGGAATTTGCAGACCTTGATGAAATCTGGAAAACCGAAAAGGCTGCGCTACACGGTTCACAGAAAATAAAGAGCGATTTGGAGCAAGTTAGAGTTGATTTAGATGCAGCAAGACGTACAGGAGACTTGGCGAAAATGTCAGAGCTTCAATATGGTCAGATTCCTGAGTTGGAGCGCCAGCTTGATATGGCTAGTCAGGCTGAAATGATGGAGATGACACTGCTTCGAAACCGTGTGACTGAGGATGAAATTGCAGAAATAGTTTCTAAGTGGACAGGTATTCCGGTAACAAAAATGCTTGAGGGTGAGCGTGAAAAGTTATTGAGAATGGAAAATGAGCTGCATGCCCGGGTTATTGGTCAGGCTGAGGCGGTAAGTGCAGTGTCTGATGCGGTAAGGCGCTCCCGTGCAGGATTGGCTGACCCTAACAGGCCAAATGGCTCATTTCTGTTCCTAGGGCCAACAGGGGTTGGTAAGACTGAACTGTGTAAGGCTTTAGCTTCATTCTTGTTTGATACCGATGAAGCCATGGTTCGAATTGATATGTCCGAGTTTATGGAAAAGCATTCGGTTGCTCGTCTTATTGGAGCGCCTCCAGGATATGTAGGTTATGAAGAGGGCGGTTATTTAACGGAAGCAGTCAGACGTCGTCCTTATTCTGTATTGTTGCTAGATGAGGTTGAAAAAGCGCACCCTGATGTATTTAATATCTTATTACAAGTGCTTGAGGATGGTCGCCTTACTGACGGTCAGGGACGTACGGTTGATTTCAGAAATACAGTGATTGTAATGACTTCAAATCTGGGTTCTGATGTTATTCAGTCAATGGGATGTGGTGAAGAGCGGTACGATGAAATGCGTAATGCTGTGATGGATGTTGTAGGTGGGCACTTCAGGCCTGAGTTTATAAACCGGATTGATGAAGTGGTTGTATTTCATCCTTTAGGTTCTGAGCAGATTCAGGGGATTGCCACCATTCAGTTGCAGCTATTGAATAACCGGCTTGCAGAGCAGGATATGTCTCTCGATATGGGTGTGGAGGCTATGAGTAAGTTGTCAGAGGCTGGTTATGACCCTGTTTATGGTGCTAGACCGTTAAAACGGGCTATCCAGAAATGGATAGAGAACCCTCTTTCCCAAGATATTCTTTCTGGCAATTTCAAGCCGGGAGATGTTATCGAGGGGGTTGTTGAGAATGACACAATAGCTTTCAAGATAAAATAAAGGCTAGCAATTAAATGCGGCTTTGGCCGCATTTTTTATGGGTAGATTGACCTCCATCAGGACTTGTGCAAACCGGGGGGCGCACACTGAATGTGGAAATAAAAATACCTACAAAGTAAAAGGAAAAGAGTATGCCATTAGAGAAACACGATCTTGTTCACGAGCTTCCAGAATATAGAGATCAGATTCATGAAATGAAAATGAATAATGCGCATTTTGCAAAGTTATTTGAAGCTTATCACGAGGTTGATCACGAGGTTCATCGTATAGAAGAGGGTGTAGAAACACCTTCAGATGAGTATTTGGACGGTAGAAAAAAGAACCGTCTGAAACTCAAGGATGAGTTGTTTGGAATGTTAAAAAAGAACTCAGAAGTAACTGCATAGATAGATGCATATAAAATAAAAAAGGGGCCGTTTAGTTCAGGCCCTTTTATTAATTCTTTCCGCAAGCCTCTTCGACTATCTTTGACATCTCATCTTTCTTTGCTGTGATTTCCTTTGGAGTCATGTAGCGAAGTTCACCATTCTCTTCAATTCGAATGCGAGCGTTATTTTCAATGGTTAAAAGGTTGGATTTTGCTTGCTCACAGCGCTCCTCAGTTTGTTTTTTGGCTTGATCTGCTTTTTTTAGTTCATTTTCTGCCATATTGGTTCTTTCTTTCTGCTCTTCAAGGGCTTTTAGTTGATCTTGTGGTGATGTTCGAGCAGACGAGCTGTGTGATTCAACTCTTAGTGTTTCTGTTTTGGCTCCGTCGGGGCGTTTATCTCCATAATGAATAACTCCGTTTTCATCGGTCCACTTGTATACTTTGCCTGCATAGCTAAAGGGAGATGTTGAGCCTGATATCAGGATGGCTGATACAATAAAAAGTGCATACTTTCGTTTCATGTTACTCACGTAGGTTTATGGTTTTTTGATGGTATTTCTCTAACTATAGACATAAAAAATGAAACTTGGCGGTTAATCTAGTCAAAAAGAGATAATTTATCGATGAATATGTCAAACACTATTGACTATAGTTTAGTTGCTGTCAGAATTGTCGGTTGCCCAAATCAGGGGGGTATCTACAGCAGGTAACCCCGAGCAGTAATATTGTTGAAGCACGCATAGCACTGTTTATTGAAGTCTACTTTTCAATGGCAGTCATTTTGTAAAATAATATAGGCTTAGCCTCTTAATGAGAGGTTTTGCTTGATCAAGAGATAACCTCTCATGATTTTCTATGTGTGTAATGCCTATCTGACGTTGGTCTCCAAAAGAGATTGGTACTCAGGCTCCCTGGATTGGTGGTTGCTTAAAAAAAACGCAAATGAGAGGGTGATTTACCGTGGAGCTATTGTCTGGCGCTGACATGATAGCCCGTTTTTTACAAGACGAGGGCATTGAATACATATACGGATACCCAGGTGGGTCTGTATTACACATCTATGACGCATTATTCCGTCAAGATAAAGTAAAGCACATATTGGTGCGACACGAGCAGGCTGCAGCCCATATGGCTGATGGTTATGCTCGTGCAACAGGGAAGGCGGGTACTGTACTCGTTACTTCCGGGCCGGGTGCAACAAATACAATTACAGGTATCGCGACAGCATTTACTGACTCGATTCCTATGGTTGTACTTTGCGGCCAGGTTCCATCAACCTTGGTCGGAGAGGATGCCTTTCAGGAAACTGACATGATGGGTGTCTCCAGGCCAGTTGTTAAACATAATCTGACGGTTCGTCATCCGTCTGAGATTCCAGAGATTCTTAAAAAAGCCTATTACCTGGCGGAAACAGGTCGCCCTGGACCTGTAGTAGTTGATATCCCTAAAGATATGACTACGCCGAATGAACGATATGAGTATGTTTATCCTAAGTCGGTTAAATTACGTTCATATAACCCTGTGCTAAGGGGGCATGCTGGCCAGATTAAGAAAGCAGTTGATATGCTTTTGGCTGCAAAGCGTCCAGTTCTTTATGCGGGCGGTGGGGTTATACTTGGTAAGGCTTCAGATAAGTTGACTGAATTGGCTCGGCTGCTTAATTACCCTGTAACCAATACTTTGATGGGGTTGGGTGGATATCCTGCTACTGATCGTCAGCATCTTGGTATGCTGGGAATGCATGGGAGTTATGAGTCTAATATGGCTATGCATCATGCAGACCTGATTGTATCAATAGGTGCTCGCTTTGATGATCGTGTAACTAATGGGCTTGAGAAATTTTGCCCAGGGGCTCGCATTGTTCACATTGACATTGATCCTGCATCGATATCAAAAACCGTTGAGGTTGATGTTCCAATCGTAGGGCCTGTTGACTCTGTGCTTAGTGAGATGCTGACACTGATTAAAGAGAGTAAGCAGGCTCCGGATCAAGATGCTCTAGTCTCGTGGTGGAAGAGTATTGGCGAGTGGAAATCATTTCATGGTGGTCGATATGAAAGTAGTGATGAATATATTAAGCCGCAGCAGGTTATTGAAGCGCTTTATAAAGTAACTAAAGGAGATGCTTTTGTAACGTCTGATGTGGGGCAGCATCAAATGTTTGCTGCGCAATACTATAAGTTTGATAAGCCGAATCGCTGGATAAACTCGGGTGGTTTGGGAACTATGGGGTTTGGGTTTCCTGCTGCCATGGGTGTTAAATTAAACTTCCCTGATCATGATGTGGTTTGCGTGACAGGTGAAGGTAGTATCCAGATGAATATTCAAGAGCTCTCTACCTGTAAGCAGTATGACCTTCCTGTAAAAGTGTTGGTTTTAAATAACGGAACACTTGGGATGGTTAAGCAGTGGCAGGATATGAATTATGAGTCTCGTCACGCGCAGTCTTATATGAAGTCTTTGCCCGATTTTACGAAGCTGGTTGAAGCGTATGGGCACGTAGGGCTTACTGTAGAAAAGCTAGAAGATCTTGAGTCGACGCTTGAGAAAGCGTTTGCTATGAAAGATAAGCTGGTGTTCATTAATGTATATGTTGACCCGCACGAGCATGTTTATCCTATGCAGGTTGCTCGTGGTTCGATGAAAGATATGTGGTTGAGCAAAACGGAGAGGACTTAAGATAATGCGACGTATCATTTCAGTGTTACTTGAAAATGAGCCAGGCGCGCTATCGCGAGTTGTAGGTTTGTTTTCTCAGCGTAATTATAATATCGAAACATTAACTGTAGCGGCAACTGAAGATCCAACTTTGTCACGAATGACTGTAACAACAACGGGTTCAGATAAGGTTATTGAACAGATCACTAAGCAACTAAATAAATTGATTGAAGTTGTAAAGCTTGTTGATTTGACAGAAGGCACGCATATAGAGCGTGAGCTTATGTTAATTAAGGTTAAGGCTGCCGGGTCTCAGCGGTCGGAGATCAAACGTACAGTTGATATATTTCGTGGTCAGATTGTTGATGTGACCAGTTCGGTTTATACGGTGCAGCTTACGGGTGATAGTGGAAAGCTGGACGCTTTTATTCAGACTATTGGGGATTCCTGTATTTTGGAGGTGGTGCGTTCAGGTGTTTCTGGTATTGCCCGAGGTGAAAAAGTACTGAGTCTCTGATTTTTGGAGATTGATAAAATTTACTTTGATGTAGATGAAATGGCACTTAATGGCTCCTTGTGAGCGGTTAGGTGCTTTTTTTTGCTTGATATTTTGTTTATCAAATTAAATTTGCAGGTGTTATCATATTGTTTTTTAGTGTTAATAAAAGGTTGTATTACCTATGAATGATCATCGTGAGTCATCGGAAGAAAGCGTGGTGGACTCCCAAGTAAAGCTTGATGCTGATGAGTTGGGGGTTGAGGTTATAGAAGAGGAGGTCGTAGGTGGCTCTCTTATCAGGAAAAAAGGAATCTATTTACTTCCTAATTTGTTTACTACGGCGTCTTTGTTTTCTGCTTTTTATGCCATTGTTGCGGGAATGAATAGTGATTTTGATAAAGCGGCGATCGCTATATTTATTTCAATGATTCTTGATGGTTTGGATGGTCGTGTTGCTCGCATGACTAATACTCAGAGTAAATTTGGTGAGCAGTACGATAGCTTGGCGGATATGGTGGCGTTTGGTGTTGCTCCAGCTTTGGTTGCTTTCTCTCTTGATCTAAATACGCTGGGTAACCTTGGGTGGATTGGTACTTTTATCTTAGTGGTTGGTGCAGCCTTGCGCTTGGCTCGTTTTAATACGCAAATAGGAACTGTTGATAGTCGTTTCTTTGTGGGTCTGCCTAGTCCAGCTGCTGCTGGAGTGGTTGCTGGTCTGATATGGATATACCATATCCACTCTTTGGGTGATTCTACGTTTACGGCATTGTTGATGCTTTTTGTTGTGGCGAGTGCAGGGATATTAATGGTTAGTAATATTCGCTACTACTCTTTTAAAGATTTGGATCTAAAGCGGCGGGTACCTTTTACCGCAATTTTGATTGTTGTACTTGTTCTGTCAGTGGTTGCTTATGATCCAGCTACAGTTCTACTGTTTAGTTTTCTTGTTTATGCTCTGTCGGGGCCATTTCAGGCTGTGTTGCGTAAGAGTGGTAGGTCGAAAGGCGAGCGTTAATAGTCTGTTTTACGTATTGTTACGAGGCAGTATAAAATAAACCCTATTATTTGTTAGTTCCTATTGACGGCAAGCTCCAGATCTATATAATGCGCACCTCCTCAGAGCGAGACGCCAACAACAAGGCGGATTGAGAAGAGGGTAAACAATTGAAATAAAGTTATTTTTTACTAACACTTTTTTAATTGTTTAAGTCGACTAATAAAGTGGTTGACACCAAAATGAGGTTGTGTAGAATACGCGCCTCGGTTGAGCAAGCAGCTTAGCCGGTTCTTTAAAAATTTAGCCAAGCAATTCGTGTGGGCGCTGACTGAGATAATCTGTTAAAGAATATCAAGTTAGTGACACATGAAAATTCATTTCGATGTGATTTTTAAACGTTTTAACTTGAGCAAGACTTAGTCCTGTCATCTTAGATGGCGGACTTAAAAGATTAAACTGAAGAGTTTGATCATGGCTCAGATTGAACGCTGGCGGCAGGCCTAACACATGCAAGTCGAGCGGTAACAGATCTAGCTTGCTAGATGCTGACGAGCGGCGGACGGGTGAGTAACGCGTAG